>Ga0364893_10032_pt1 | contig 99052 bp, 105 predicted proteins | sample ExccelJu500001D3_FD_206943 | JGI IMG/M metagenome (GOLD analysis project Ga0364893, IMG submission 206943) | Enriched cells from Trout Bog Lake Hypolimnion, Wisconsin, USA - BchlTB.July16.5000.01.D3 | ecosystem: Environmental > Aquatic > Freshwater > Lake > Hypolimnion/Profundal zone | place...
TTGGCTCAGCGTTTTTTGTTGGTGCCTAGAGTTCTCAATCTAGACTTCAGGATGTCTAATCCTGTTCTACCGTTTCTACTATCCGCCCACGATTGATCGGGGTACCCTTTTCATGTAATGTCCTTTAAAAGGACAAAATTAAATTAGGTAAACATGCAATCAATATGCGAATTTTTTTCCAAACTAGATAATGGTGATTTAGCTGGGTGGGCTCAAGCAATTGGAACAGTTTTGGCAATTATTGTCTCAGGCTGGATTGCTGTTTGGCAGGCGAAGAAACAATATGAAAACAGCTTACGGCTTCAAAATATACAAGATAAAAATAAAGAAATTGTTTTGACTGAGGCTGTAGTTGAGGTAATTAAAAATAGTGCCGCCAGAGTCAAATATGTATATGACTCACTTGGCTCAAGGCGGGACATATATGACGTTGCTGATAAGGTTAAGTACTATGATTTTGAAGGCCTTAATGACGTTATAGAGTCTTTAAAACAAATCCCTCTTAAAGATTTGCCTTCGGCAAAATTAGTGACCGATGTGATGACGTTAATTTCGGGCATCAGACAGCTAGAGATTCAGGTAGATAAGGCGATTGCTAAAAATTCTAAAATGGACGCTAATGAGTTTGAGATTTTCTTGAAAACGCTGTTACAAATAAAGGATTCAACAGCTAACACATACAAGGGTGCTCAAGACTACCTAGACTCAATCAGATAAAACTATGAATGACGAATCCAACCTAGAATTTGTGGGCAAGATTAAAGCCCAGAAGCTGACCTCTTTAGCCGAAGACTCTAAGAGTGAGTTAGCTGAAATTCATGCTGATCAAGAGCATTGGGCAAAGTACGGCACCAACCGATCGTCAAAAGCCGCCAAAAGCAAGCGTGAAATCATGGAGGAGTTAAGTCGTGAACGATTCCCATGGGAAGAGTAAGCCCACCCTAGACTCTCTGCTTAAGGATCAACAAGTCATTTCAGGCAAAGATCTAATTAAGCGACATAAAGAACAAGAGCGGCAAAAGGCTTTGTTACAAGAAGCTATTGAGTTTGAGCAGAGAAATCGTAGGGTTAAAACAAATAATCTAGATAACAACAATGGCACGAACTAAGCCTAAGTGGCGCCTATTTTTACAAGCTCGTGAGTGGGCTCATTCGCTCGGCCTACAGTCGGAAAAGCATTGGCGTATTTACAGAAAAGAAGGGCTTCCATCTGATATTCCAAGTAACCCCAATAGAGAATATGCAGATGAATGGCGGGGTGGGGAGATTGGCTAGGTACAGGCAGGGTCGCTGATAAAGACAAGATTTATAGAGGTTATGAAGAGGCATCGGCTTGGGCTAAAGAGCAAGGCATTACAAAGTTGCAAGAGTGGAGAGCCATAACTAAAGATAAAAATTTTCCAAAAGATATTCCAGTTGTGCCACATAACACTTATAAAAAGCAATGGACAAATTGGGGTGACTTTTTGCAAACAGGTTATGTGCATTACAAGCAAAGAACACGAGTTAGCTATGAGGATGCAAAGGCCTGGGCAAGAAAGATGGGAGTGCTTCGAAAAGAAGATTGGGATATGCTCTCGGCTAACGGATTGATGCCTCCAGAAATACCAACAAATGTTTCAAAGTTTTACGAAGAATGGAAGAGCTGGTCTGATTTCTTGGGCAATCAAATTAAAGGTGGCGCCTCAATAACTGAAGTCATTATTGGAAATGAAATTAGCCAATTCTTGTGTGTTGATGATTCAATAAGATCAATTCGTCTTAAGGATGGAAAATCTAAAAGAGTAGATATTGCAATACCAAACATAAAGTTATTGATTGAATACGACGGTGCTCACTGGCACAAGAGTTTAGTTGAAAAAGACACGCTTGATAATCAGAAATTAAAAGAGGTTGGATGGACGGTTTTGAGGGTGAGAGAAAAACCGTTGAGAGCTATTTCTGACCTAGATGTGCTGGTAAGCGCAAAAGACTCATTGTTTATCAAAACATCGAAAGTTCTAAATAAATTAATCGAACTTAATTTTTTGAAACCAACAACAAAAATTAAGAAATATATTGAGAGTGGATCACTATCAAAAGAATCTGTTGGGTTACAAGACCAAAACTGGTTATCGTATCTAGATGCGAAAAATTGGGCAAAGCAACAGGGCATAAAGTCAGAATCTCAATGGCGAAAATTTAAGGCTGGAGGTGTTTTACCAAGCAATATTCCAGCTACGCCTGAAGAGGCGTATAGAACTGAATGGATTGGTTGGGGAGATTTCTTAGGGACGGGAAATATTGCATCTAGAAAAGAGCTTATGCCATTTCCCCAAGCCAGAGAATACGTAAGAAAGTTAGGCATCAAGGATTCAAGAGATTGGCGAGTAAAAATTAAAGAAGGAATCATTCCTGCGAATATTGCGAGAAATCCTCAATCAGCCTATGGTGAGTGGGTTTCTTGGCTTGATTGGTTGGGGACTGAAAATACCGCCAAGAGAAAAAGAAGTTGGCTTCCATTTTCTGATGCCGTAGAAATTTCCAAATCATTGGGATTAAGAAGTGAATCAGATTGGCGCAAAGCAAAAAAAGAAGGGCGAATTCCCAATGAGCTTCCCTCTGCTCCAGAGCAACTTTATAAAAGCGAGTGGAAAGGCTGGGGTTACTGGCTAGGCACAGGAAATAAAAAAAGAGGTACGTAGGTTGCCCAACTAAAACTCTGAAAATAAAATTGCTGTATGAGCACAGCATGCCACCTACAAAGTGACTAAGGTAATCAAAGTACCTGAAAGTCACCTAGAAGTAATCTCCTCACCCCAGCCTGAATCCCAGCCTACAGCCTTAAGCCAACTCAAATACGCAGAGCCCACAGAGCTTTATCTGCGTGATGGCGAAGTAGTTATCCACCGCAGACCTGGAAGCCCACTATGGCATTGCCGTTTTAGACTGCAAGATGGCTCATGGCATCGTCAGACTACTCGCCAAGCAAGTATTGAGCACGCAGTACGAATGGCCTGCGATCTTTATGATGAAACCAGATTTCGCCAAAGACTGGGGCTTGCACAAAAGTCACCTACGTTTGCAGAAATTGCACACGCTACTCTCTACTCAATGCGGCAGGATTTGGATATTGGTATAGGTAGGCCTTACGATCTTTGTGCTGAAATATTCTTGAGTCAGTTGGGTTGCAAAATCCAACGGCATCCAATTGGTTAGTGACTGCAAGTCTCTGCTACTGCCCAGAATTTCCATCCCTGTGACGCTTAGTCCAGTTTCAGGGTGACATAACGACTAGGTGTCACTGCCCTTGTTTCAGTAGTAATAAGTGATGGCATACAAAGCGTTCTTTTACTTTGTCGTCATAGTTATTTAGTGAAACCTAATAATAGGAGACAAGATCTGGGTCAAATCATTAGATCTTTATGGCTTTTGGAAAAAAGAGGTTGTCCATTCAAAAACTCTGAACATAAATTAAGTGTGCCCATTAACTTATAGGAGAAAAAGATGAGCACATTAAACAGTTTGAAGATGGTTAATTCAAAAAAGCCAACAGTTATTCCACCAGTACTGCATCGCCGAAACAAATTAGCGAATAAAGTCTGGGAGCAAATCCAGTTAGCTAAAGCTAATAAAGACGGCGGCACATTTACTGTGAAGAAATTTAAAACAGTAAAAGCTATGGATGGTGCACGTAAAACCATTGAACATGAAAAGCGTATTCGCCAGTGGTGGTTTGTAGCCGCTGATGGCAAGGTCTGCTTAAACATTCGCTATGGTGCCAAGATCATAGAGTTTGCTAAAGGTAAGACTGCAGTAGAGGTCAATTCAGCAGATGAACTCATTAAAGCCCTAGAAATCATTAAGACTGCAGTAGAGGCTGGTGAGCTTGATGCACAAATAGAGGCCGCAAGCGGTGCAGTTCGTGCGGGCTTTGGTCGTTGATGCTTGTCCTTTTAAAGGACGTTTATATATGGGGCGCACCGCAAGGTAGCCCCATAGGTGGCGAGGGCTGTCGACACCGACCCAGCAAAGCACAAGGCGAATGTCTGGCACCAGCTGGTGCGTTTTTAGACAGAGACGACCATCATTTTCCAGCACCACGTGGTGCACGTTTTGGAAAAGATGGGTGGGCTGAAGCCCTCATCGCAGAGGCGAGCCAGCTGGCCGAGAGCCGAATGCGACATGATTTAAAAGACCCGAGGGGCGCCGAGACTATAAATATTGGTATGAACAAATATCAAGCCCTAGTTCGCATTAATGGCCATCAAGTCAAAACCGCAGTATTTGCCGATAGTCAGATCCACGCGCGACTGATCCTGCAATATCAATTTGGCATGAATAGCTTGGCATCAGCCCCCAGCCTATCTGAAGATGATGATGCGTTGGCTGTAGAGGAAGCTGTCAAAATGATTAAACCCATTAAGCCGCTGAATATCAAACAGGCAAGAGTGGCATCGCTTAAACGAAATGTAGATTCAGCTAAGCAACAATTAAAGCTGGAAAAAGATCGCCAGCATCATCAACAGGCTATTAGGCCGATCAGCAGTAAGCCCTAAAAAATTTACCGCGCAATTTTCAACGCCAGTGGAGATCTCTGGCCATGGTGATCTAATCTAACCCCGCCTCGTATTCGTAATAATTCTTATTCTGAAAATCAGGCGATTTGGTATGAATTGTGGGGTTTTCTAGGGATCTTTTAGGCTTAATTGATTTTCGCATTCATGGGGATGAGAGATATAGCAAAAAACTATATACACTATTAAAAAGCATAAGGCAGATATGGGAATACTTACTAACCTTAATTTTTCATTGATTGAAAAAGTGGCGGATCACTTTTTTAAAGAGAGGGGTATAAAAAGTTGGTCACAGCATCCTTATATAACCACCATAGACTATGAACCAAAATTGCGCGATGCAGTGGTGAGATTTACTTATGCTGATAAATTCCAATCTGACTCAGATAGCCCAGAAGTTTCGGTTAAGGCTTATTTAAAGTCTAAAAATACTGTTGAATTTTGTGCGCCCAAAAAAATATCTAATCCAATAGATTGCAAGGAAATGTTGGATCAAATTTGGCTCACCATCTTAAAAGAAGACAAAGCTAAATTTGGAAATCTAGATGATTTTGATCAGTTCAATTACTTAGATACAATTTTTGAAATGGCTCACCAGATAATTCTGAGAGAAAAGGAAAGTGGTGTGTTGGCCTATTACAGCAATTTAGATAATTATGTCAGGGATGCTCAACACGCACTAAAAACTTCTTATGAGCCTGACATGGTTAAAAGTGATATCTGTAAGCTCGTATCTGAAAAGAATATTTTAGAAAAATATTCTGTGGCTAGATTGAAAAAGTCACTTGATATAGACGATTCAATATTTCTTGAGGCTAGAGTTTTGGTTGAAAGCGAATACCCTGGAATTACAAACTTTAAAAAAAGAAAATTCTAGATGACACGAGTCACTTCATTTAATTTATTTCAATGTAGTGAGTGTGGTCAGCGCCATGTGTTACCAAACTATGGTTCTGTTAGCGGCTATATTCCAAGAGACTTCAATGTATCAAGCGATTCCCTGAGGGTTTGTCAAAGATGTTCTTCAAAAAAGCCTTTGAGGAACTTTATTCCTTTGGGCGTGATATATAAACCTGAGCGAGATTCGACACCAAAATTCTTGCGAAAAATACGAAAAATACTAGATAAAAACTATAAGGGTGAAGAGCCATACCCCTCAGAACTCTATCCAGATTTAGATATCAAACCATTTGATGCGGCTGAATATTTCCCTCCATCTGTTATGAAATACTACGAGACATATGGGGGATACCCAAATTGGTATGTTGAGCTACGTGCGGCCCAAATAAAAGAGAGATGACTTGAATTCTGGGAAGCCTTATTTTAATCGTATAAGATCTAATAACTTTTTAGATACATGTGCTTTCGATCCTAAGTTGGAGCCGGAAGCTTCTTGTGCTCGTAAAATTCGTGAGCTCTCAAACGAAGGAAAAATTCTCCTAATACTTTCTCATACGAATCAGAAAGAAGTTGATCACCCAAACACTCCAAGTGACGTGAAGGCGGAGGCCAAGGCAATGATTTATAGCCTGCCCGTTCAATTAACTGCTGACGAAGTAAAAAAATTTAGAAAGATTCATGAAATTCTTACGGGTAATGCAATTGCGGGCGCACATTATGCCGATGCGACTCATATTGCAGAATCCATAAAATACGGAGGCTCTTTCATTACCACTGATAGGAGAATATTGAGCAAAAGAAATGAATTGCAGGAGATTGGCGCTGTAATTTTCAAGCCATCAGAGTGGTTGAGTGAATTTAATTCATCAAGCTTTTAATTCGTCCTTTAAAAGGACGCTTCATGCGTGGGGTACCCCGACCACAACAAGGACATCACATCCTTGTTTCAGTCAAATCCCCATCACACCACCACGTAGTCTTGTAATCCTTGCGTGGGTCAAAATAACTTAACCAATTCAACCTCTTACAACACCCCATATAAATTTTGTGCACAAAGTTTGCCTATGGTGGGGTTAACCTTGCAGGCTAGCTAGCGAAAGTACGGTCTATCGGAGAGTTGAAAATCCTTGTGTCGGTGGTTCGATTCCGCCCCGGGCCACCAAGAATCACCAAAACCACCTTCGGGTGGTTTTTTCATTTGGTGGGATCTGTTATAAATTGATTAATTATCTATGGAGCGCATATGACCCAATCATCACGCCGTGATTTTTTGAAAACTTCTACCGTTGGCGCCATAGCGCTTACCGGCGGCTCTGGAGCAATTATTGATTCTGCTAATGCTCAATCCGAGCCACCAAAGTCAGATATTCAAATTAAAGCAAATGAAATATCTAAAAAATTATTCGCTGATGATGGCCTAGCAACTCCTATTGCAACAAAACCAACCATTTCGAATTTAGCAAAAGGATTGGATCGTACTATGGTGCTTGGCGGTGGCGGCGAGTATTACATTGCCTGGTATTGTGGATTTTTTCATGGCCTTTATGAGGCTGGTTTAGATATGGCCAATATGCCAGAAATGGTTGTTGGTACTTCTGCTGGTTCTTACATGGGCTCATCACTGCTTTCGGGCGAGTTTTATCGTCTGCGAACGGAGTTTGATTTTTTTGGCAAGTTCCCGGAAATTTTTTCTAAGATAGCGCCTTTGGCGAATCCCAATATCAGTCAGACGAGGGCCGACAAGGTCAATATGAGCGCTACTGACGGCAGTATTGAAACACGTAGAGTCATTGGCACCGCCGCACTGGCCGCTGACAATAAATTAAACAGCGATCGTATTGAAAAATTGGCGGCTTTATTAACGGGCGACAGCAAAAAAAGCTGGCCCCCAAAAAGAATGTTTACAACAGGAATTGATTGCTACACAGGAGAGCGATTGGTTGTCGGTCAGGAAAACGCTAAAAAAAATAATATTGCCTTAGCGCATGGTGCGGCCGCAAGTAGTTCATTGCCTGGCGTTGCCGGACCAACTTTATTAGGCCAACGCTATGTTATGGACGGGGGGATTTGCTCTAATCCAGCCCACGTGGATCTAGTGGCGGGATCTAAAAGAGCGCTGATCATTACATTAACCAATGGCATTACTGGAGCAATTCTCACAACAATTCCTCACCCAATTGCTCAAAACATTAAAGATGTAGAAGCAACTGGCACAAAGGTAAAGTGGATTGTCGCTGGCACTCCTCTGGGCGTAAATTTGTTGGATCCAAAGCAGATCGAAGGCGCATTGCGAACTGGATATGATCGCGCAAAATTAGAGGCGCTAAAAATTAAAGATTTCTGGGCTTAGGGTCAAGCATCCTCGATCCTAGTTCGATTCCGCCCCGGGCCACCAAGGATCACCAAAACAACCTTCGGGTGATTTTTTCCTTTGGCGTATTCTTATTTTATGAGTCAACCTCTCGCCAAGCTTGTTAAAGAAATTCGCTCTTGTACTTTATGTGCCAAACATCTTCCATTGGGTCCCAGACCCATTATTCAAGTTAGTACTTCAGCAAAGATCCTTATAGTGGGTCAGGCGCCTGGTAGCCGAGTTCATGAAACTGGCATTCCATTTAATGATCCTAGTGGAGATCGCTTGAGAGGGTGGATGGGAATTGGTAAAGAAGTCTTTTATGACGAAAAGAGGATTGCTCTTGTTCCAATGGGTTTTTGTTTTCCAGGAACAGGCAAATCAGGCGATCTGCCGCCTAGACCAGAATGTGCGGATACATGGCGAGTCAAACTATTAGAGCAACTACCAAATATCAGCTTGACCATTATTGTTGGTCAGTATGCTCAAGCGTGGCATTTAGACAAAGGCAATAAAGCAAACTTGACTGAAACAGTCATGGCATGGAAGGGTTATTGGCCCAAAGCCATTCCTTTACCGCATCCAAGCCCAAGAAACAATATTTGGCTAAAAAAGAATCCTTGGTTTGAGGAGGAGGTTTTGCCCTCGCTTAGAGAGAAAGTAAAAGCAGTCCTAAAATAGGATAACAACTCCTAGTTCCCGGTCTATTCCGTCTCGGGCCACCAGGAACTATCCAAACCATCCGCGGGTGGTTTTTTATTTAAGCCCTCAGGAAATATAGATGTGCTAAAAACATAGTTAACCAAGGGGAGCCTCAAATGAAGCTAATCACATGCTGGATCTTGCTATTACTTTGCTTAATTGCGGGCCTTTATCCGTTTTCAAATCATTCCCCTTTAATTACCTATTCCGTTTCAAATATGGCGGTAGTGCTGTGTTTAATTCATTGCAGTATGTGGGCGGGATGGCCAGCCAGTATTAAGATATTTCTGGTTACCTGGTTGACTGGCTACTTTACTGAAGTGCTTGGTGTTAACTTTCAATTTTTGTATGGGCTCTATTACTATCCAGAAGGCCTCAGTGGACCTCTAATTCTAGGTGTACCGCCTATGGCTATGCTGATTTATTTTCCTCTTGGCTATACCTGCTTCATTATGGGTAGAGCAGTTGTTGGTGGCTTATCAACCAAGGTAGTTGGAGTCAGATTAATTGGTGTTGCCATTTTTGCCGCCCTTGCCATGACCACTCATGATTTTTCAAATGACCCCTTCCAGTCAACCGTGAGAGGATTGTGGATATGGCCTAATGGAGGTGCTTACTTTGGAGTGCCGCTCCAGAATTTTGTTGGATGGTTTGTGCTGACTGGTTTCTTTACATCCATCGTTGGGTTGATGGCTAATGGCGCTGAGGCCATGAAGCGAATATCAGTATCTAAAACGCCCAATTTCTTTTTGCCACCGATTCTTCTTTATTTGATATTCGAAGTGCCACAAATGGTGCGCCCAATTTTGCTGGATCCAACGCCACTTAATCTCTCGGGATCTGGAATAGCAATGTTCGCCACCACCATTCCGGCTGTAGCGGCATTACTTGTTCTGTATGGCCAAGGGACCGCTCAAGAAGACCACAATTAAGCCCATAAAGTTGGCATCTCAGGCCCAGGTTGATTCCGCCCTAGGGCACCAAACTCAAACAATGCCCTGCTTCGTGCAGGGCGTTTTGAACTGACCCGGCAGGATTAATTGCTATAGATTAGGATGGAGTTCCTTTTTACATCAAACAAAGAATTGAATTCAAATGAATCGGTTGAATGAAAAAATCCTAGTCTTAATTTTTTCCTTTATCGGCTTAATATTTGCGCCACATGCAAAAGCAACCCTTGCGGATGACCTAAAAGATGGCCAGCATATTTTAATAATGAGACATGCAGATGCCCCTGGTTATGGCGATCCAACAGGATATGTCATTGGTCAGTGCTCAACTCAGCGTAACTTAGGCGATTATGGGCAAAAACAAGCCAAAGCTATTGGAGCTTGGCTCAGCAAGCAAGGAATTAATAATGCTCAAATTTTCAGTAGTCCTTGGTGTAGATGCCTGGATACAGCCCAGCTAATAAATTTGGGTTCTGTAAAAATAGAACACTCTCTAGGATCCTTCTTTGACGATATGAGTTTGGAGAAGAAGCAAACAAAAGAGTTAGAGAAATTTATCAAAAGCGAACTAGATGTGCAATATAAAGCCCCCATTATTTTAGTGACTCATCATGTCAATATTCGAGCCTTTATAGGGAAAAATGTCAGTCAGGGTGATATGGTTTTAGTCAGGCTGAATAAAAAGGGGGAATACCTGTCTCATACAGTTTATCCAAGTCCAAAACTTTAGAGACAGAGTTAGACACCTTGTCCCTAGTTAACATCAATTTTTCTCCCGAGCGCCCTCAGTGGATGCGAGGGCTCTCCTATGGGCTTGGGGCTGCTATATGGCTAGCGACATCTATTTGCTAGGGTTGAGATTTCTCAGCAGAACTACAGCACCATTTGCTGAAGCGACGGCGCAAGTGACAAATGTATTATTTCTTCTTATGGGGTATCTATTGGATATCCCCCTTTAAATAGATTTAACATTCCCTAATCCTAGATTATTTTAATAGAGCGCTTAAATGAAATTGATTATAAAAATAGTTTGTGTGTTTATCTGTGGCGGAGCATTCTGCTCAGCATTTGCGGCAGATCCTTGGCCGAATCACCCAGTTAAATTTATCGTAGGCTTTGGTCCTGGTGGTGCAAATGATTTGGTTGCCAGAGTCGTTGCTGAGGCAGTATCAAGGGAGCTAAATCAAGCCGTTATTGTCGAAAACAAACCCGGTGCAGGCTCAATGTTGGGGGCGGATTTTGTGGCAAAGAGTGCGCCAGATGGCTACACGTTTTTTGTGAGCGCAGGCGGTATTGTGACTAATCCAATGATCAAGCCATCTATGCCATACAAGGAAGGTGATTTGGTACCGGTAGGTTTATTGGCAATTAGTCCTTCGGTAATTGTGGTCTCGGCGGATTCAAAAATCAATAACTTGAAAGATTTATTGGCGCTGGCAAAAGAGCCCAGAGGTTTAAATTTTTCAACAGCAGGAACTGGTAGCACCCCTCATTTTGTCGCAGAGATGCTCAAGGTTAGGGTGGGCGGCAAGTATGAAATTATTCCCTATAAAAGTGGTTCCGAAGGAATGGTAGCGGTCATCTCCAATCAAGTCGACGCCACCTCTGAATCTAGTGCCGTAGTGATTCCCCAGATACAAGGGGGCAAATTAAAAGCGATTGCCTCAACCTGGAACAAAAGAATTACTGCATTACCTAATGTTCCAACAACCAAGGAGCAGGGGTATCCAGAGGTATTTATCGGCCATTGGGCCGGCGTCTTTGCACCAAAAGGCACTCCCGATCTGATATTGGAAAGAATGAACCAAGCGATTAATTCAGGGTTGAAGGCAGCATCAGTGCAGAGCCGCTTAGTACCTCAGGGGATTGAGCCATCCCCTGGCAGTAGAGCTACATTTTCTAAGTTCTTAGCAGATGAAAAGACAAGGCTTGGATCGGTTGTTAAGAGTGCAAGCATGAAAGAGGATTAATCATCCTCATCTTGGATCTAAAGAAATACCAAAACTATCTTATGGGGTCAGTTCATGTGAGGGTGATCCGCTAAGAGTAATATATTTGGATACAAAAAATAAATGGGCATTAGCTCAGGTGGAGACAAAATGAAATTTATGGCTATGGTGGGGACACTAATCTCTTGTTTCCTTTTTGGTAATGCCTATGCTGCCGAAAAGATTGAAATGGGCGAATATTTGATTCAGAGCGATACGCCTACTATTTCTCTTTATGTACGAAATAAGCATATTGCTGGTATGAAACAATTTACTGCTGAGAAAACATTGCTTTATGTTCACGGCTCCACCTATCCATCGGAAACGGCCTTTGATTTATCGCTCGGAGAAACCTCGTGGATGGAGTACATGGCAAGGCGGGGTTACGATGTTTGGCTGGTCGACTTACGCGGTTATGGAAAATCTACTCGTCCACCGGAGATGGATCAGCCTGCAGATCAAAATGCGCCTCTAGTGCGAACCGATGTTGCCGTAAGAGATGTCTCAAGCGCAGTCGAATACATCTTAAAAAAGAGAAATATTCATAAGATGAATTTGCTGGGTTGGTCATGGGGAACTACTATCATGGGCAAATACACTACAGAGCATAACGATAAAGTTAATAAATTGGTTTTATATGCTCCACAATGGTTGCGCCAAGGTGGGGCGCCGTTAACCGATAAAGGTGGAGCATTGGGGGCCTATCGGGTGGCCTCAATTACTGATGCTAAAAGTCGCTGGCTTACTGGTGTGCCAGAAGCCGCTAAGGACAGCTTAATTCCAGAGGGTTGGTTTGAAAAATGGGCTGAGGCTACATTTGAGACTGATCCTTGGGGTAAAACTCAGACGCCTAAAAAGCTTCGGGCACCAAATGGCACAGTGCAAGATGCGCGTGAGTATTGGACGGCTGGCAAACCTATTTATGAGCCCGGGGATATCCGAGTGCCCGTCATGCTAGTTCATGCAGAATGGGATGCTGATCTTCCAAGTTATATGCTCTATGAGTACTTCACAAAACTAGAAAATGCACCGTATAAGATTATGCTGCAAATTAGCGAAGGTACTCACACAATCATCATGGAAAAAAATAGAATGTTAATGTTTGCTGGCGTGCAAGAGTTCTTGGACGGCTCTTTTAAGTCAGAAAAGTAGCTCGCACAATAACCATTACCATTTTTCATTTACACCTTAACACCAGCATGGCAGAATAAGTGCAAGAAATAATAGGGAAGCTTTTAAATGAATAAAAAATTACTGTCAGCTTTTATTCTCACAATATTATTGGGTCTGAGCGCTTGCGCTGCGAGCTCTTCCTCGCCAGTAGGCGTCAATTGTGATTACAGCCAAGAAAAACCTTTGTGGGAGATGAATCCAGACTGTCAGGGTGGTCGCTAATGCCGCCAGCTTTTTGAAGTCCTATTAATGAGTATTGCCAAGCCACCTTTGGGTGGTTTTTTATTGGCCGGGATTTTATTTTGAGGTGCAGAAAATTACTTGCCTCAGTTAATGCAACAGTAACAAAATTCACCTAAACTCATGTCATGAAATGGGCCCTATTTTTACTTCTCAGTGCGGTCGCTTCTTTGGGTGCTGGCCAAGAAATAGCAAATCCATATGAGTTAACTGTGAACGTTTACCGCACTGGTGAGCGTTTTCAGATCAGCGCTAGTTATGTTGCCCCGATAAGTGTATGTAGTGCCTACACTTTTCTCACAGATTACGAGGGGGCTAGAAATATTCCTGGAATTATTGAGTCTAAAATTATTGGGAGATCCGGCAACAAGGTAAAAGTGGAAAGGCTCATAGAGGATCGTATTTTGTTTATCCCAATTGAAATGCGTTCTGTAGTCGAGTACACAGAAACGCCTAATCAAGGCCTGCTTTTTGAGCAAATTAGTGGGGATGCTAAGTTTTATAAAGGCAGCTGGCGCATAGTGGCAAATGGGAACTCAAGCACCCTTAAGTATGAGAGCATCTTTGAGCCGGGATCAATTGTCCCAAACGCAGTTATTGAATACTTCATTAAAAATAGCATACGGGAGCGATTCGAGGTGATGGCAGAAAACGCGTCACAAAGAAATAAAACGTACCAACTTGCCTGTAAATAATGTCGCACCTACTTCAGGGCCCCCTGCTGAGGCATGGTGAGCCAAAATACAACTTTATGTTGCTTTGCAGCAATTTTTGCTTGTTTTGCCTAAAATAAGTGGTTAATATGGTGCAGTGCAACAATTTAACCACTCTTATAGGAAATATCATGTTCAAAAATCAATTCGCAGAAAATCAAGCTAAATCCGTTGAAAGTGCGCGCGCATTGGGCCAGACAGCCCTTGAGAACGCAAAAGAATTAGCAGAAATTGGCTATCAAGCGGCTCAACAAGCAGTAGCCAGCGCACAAGCAAAAGCAGCTGAATTAATGAAGGGTAAAGATCCCAAAGCAGCCCTAGCCCTCTTGCAAAGCCCAGAAGTGCAAGAAGCCGTTGCGGAAGTTGCCGAATACCAGAAAAAAGTAGCTGCTGTGCTACGTCGCGGTAACCAAGAATTGGTTGATGCTGTTGAAGCCGCAATTGATCAGTCACAAGATGATATGAAAAGCTTCGTGGCTGCAGCAACTTCTAAGGCACCCGCAGGTTCCGAGGCCTATGTTAGCGCATTTACAAATACCTTCAATACGGTCATGCAAAACTTTGACCAGGCTCGTTCTTCAACCCAGGATGCATTTGCAAATTTTGAGAAAAGCATTGATGCCGCAATGAAATCTGCCCAAGGCCAGTTTGGTCAGGCAGCCAAGACAACAAAAAGTCGCACCAAGTAATTAGTTGTATTTAATGAATAGAAAACCCCGTTTATTCGGGGTTTTTTCTTAATGTGCTCAAAGGTTGTTTGAAAAAGACCAATAGTCCTTGATAATCTATGGCAAAGAGTGTTTTGGGTTTTTAAGGGATTGGTATGAATCGCATTATGTTGTTGGGTAAAATTCATCGGGCATCAGTTACTGAGGCCGATTTGCATTACGAGGGCTCATGTGGGATTGATGAGGATTTGCTAGATGCAGCTGATATGCGTGAGTTCGAAAAAATTGAGCTATACAACATTAATAATGGTGAACGCTTTTCCACTTATATTATCAAGGCCAAGCGTGGATCTGGGATTATCTCTTTGAATGGGGCGGCCGCACGTAAAGCCCATATTGGCGATCATTTGATTATTTGCACTTATGGGCAGGTAAGTAATGATGCAGTTTCTCAACATGTTCCTAAGATAGTTCTACTGGGTGAGAAAAATACAATTAAAGAAATTAAGAAGGTAATTTAGTGCTGGCAAAATCAATAAAGCAGGAAGTATTTTTAGACGATTTAAAAAGGGATGATTTTCCAAGCCCCATCTTTATTATTAGAGAGAAGGCAGGTTTTTTGGATCAACATTCTCACCCTTACGCTGTTCGAGCTTTGGTAACCGAGGGTCAAATTGATATCACCATTGGCGGAATTAAAGGCACCTATCTTGCGGGTGACCGTTTTGAGCTACTAGCAGGGCAGCTTCACTCAGAAAATTATGGTGGTAAAGGGGTTAAATACTTGGTTAGCCGTAAAGGGGTGGTTATGCAGGAAGAGTTGGGGCTTGATGCAGTTGAAGATGTTGAGTCTAGCGCCACATAACATAAAGTTTTGATCAGACCAAGAACCACCTTCGGGTGGTTTTTTATTTTCTGAGGCACATCAAGCCTAATACTTGTTAAGATCAATCAAGCATTCCTGGGAGTCATTGTTACGTATGAAAACTATTCGCCTCGCTCTATTTTTTTTAGCAACTGCTTTTATTCTTATCTCATGCTCCGAGAAGGATCCATCTAAGCTTATTCAGGTTGCAGTATCCCCAACCGTACCGCCCATGCTTTTTGAAAAAGACGGCAAATATATTGGAATAGATCAGGAAATATTCGAGGGCTATTGTAAATCGCGCGGTTGCATTTTTAATATGGTTGCATATGATTGGCTTGGTATGCTTGGGGCTGTTTCTAGTGGGCAGGCAGACGTAGCTTTTTCTGTAATCTCCATCACAAATAAACGTAAAGAAGTAATGGATTTTTCAGATCCCTACCTCACCAGCACATGGGAATTAGTGGGATTAAAAAATCGGAATATTAAAATTACTGACTTATCTCAACTTAAAAAATATACGATCGCGTACCCTACGGGTACGGTTTTTGATGACTATGTCAAAACCATCTTGCAACCCAAGGGGTATTATTCATTGGATCAGGTCAAGCTATATCCGTCCTACGCTGAGACTATGTTGGCCCTTCAAAATGGCACCATAGATTTGGTATTTGCGGACGCCGCTATGTTGACAAGCTATCAACAGACCATGCATTTGCCAGTCACCAGTGCTTATGAGGTTGTGGGCTTTGATAATTTAGGGTTTGCATTCAGAAAGGGTTCAAAGTTACGCGATGATTTCAATTTGTATTTAATGGAGTTAGGCCCAGAAAAACTCAAAGCAATTTATTCCAGATGGATTAAAAAATGATTGGGTTCTTTATGCTTACGCTAGTCCTTATTGGGGCTGTTTTTGCATCAGTGTACTTTGCAGAGGTTATTGCCAATCGAGTTGGGCAACCTTATGGAGCTCTCTTGCTGGCAGTTGCAGTAACGGTTATTGAGGTGGCTCTCATAGCGAGCATTCTGCTGTCTAGGACGCCTGGTAGTGAGGCTATTGTTAGGGACTCTATCTTCGCAACCATCATGATCGTCTGCAATGGAATTGTGGGCACATGCCTTTTAGTTGGCGCAATTAAGAGTGGTGAAACCGTGTTCAAAGAGGAGGGTGCAAATATCACGCTGGGATTATTAATTACCGCATCAACTCTGGCTTTCGTTTTGCCAACCTATACCACCAGCTCACCCGGCCCAAACTACACGTTTGTGCAATTAAGAGGCGCTGCTATTGCATGTTTCGTGTTGTACCTTACATATGTATATGCGCAAACCGTGCGTCATAAAACAATGTTTTTACCTCCCGACTTTGATCAGGCAGAAGATGACTTACTCTCACATCCTAAACCAAGCAATAAAAAAACAATCTTCAGCGCCATTGGATTGATGACCTCACTTATAGGGGTAGTTCTGATCGCCAAAACACTTGCTCCGGTCATTTGGGAGGGCGTTAATGCTCTTGGTGCTCCTCGTGCGGTGGTCGGAATTTTGGTCGCCTGTTTGGTTTTATTGCCAGAATCTTTTACGGCTATTCGTCAGGCGTTGGACGGCAAGATGCAAAATTGTTTTAACTTAGCCCTAGGCTCAGGCTTAGCTAGTGTGGGTTTAACTATTCCTGTGGTGGCGGTGATTTCAGTTGTTTTTGGCATCACCCTCACGCTGGGTTTGGATGCAAAGTCTCTTGTATTTTTGATTCTTACTTTTATCCTTAGTATGATGACGATTGCAATGGGAAAAGCTACATTTGCACAGGGCGTCATGCATATCGTAGTCTTTGTGGCTTATATTCGACTAAGCGTTAATCCGTAATCTTTTATGATTCTAAGTCGGGTAAAGTTATGCTATTGAGCATTGCCCATTTAAATCAGACTGAAGAAGGAAGTGTATGACACACCATGACAAATTAATTGAAGCATTTGAAACTTATAAAGCTGAGCACGAAAAGTTTCAAGATAAGGGTATCAAGGCCTCTGCTGCTAGAGCTCGTAAAGCCCTTCAAGAAATTGCAGGATCTTGCAAAGAGCGACGTAAAGAAATTACTGCCCATAAGGAGTTGCTCGAGGGAAAACCAAAGGGCGATGGAATGTCACAAGACGCAGCGCGACATGCGCATATCAGAAAATAATGAGTTGACTTAATCGAAGCTACCTTCGGGTAGTTTCTTTTTTAGAGGTCCACGTTTTCTAGAGCAAACCCTTTTAAGTGACTCGTGTCAGTCCAGCGCTCAACGTTCCATGACTGACCATCATGAATGAGCCAGTTTAATGAAGCGTTGGGGACGGAAACTATTCGAGCAGTATTGAGCGCTTGCCCACTGGCAATTCGGTACATCATATCGAGCGTCCCGCCATGGCTAACCAAGAGGACGGTTTTCCCAGAATGCCTTTCGCGCATAACTCTTAAAACATTTTGGACGCGTAGCGCAAACTGAGCAATACTTTCTCCCCCTTCTAATTCATGGTCAAGATCACGAGCAATATGCGCCCTCCATAGGTCTGGCTTAATATGAGGGGCATTGGGAATGGTTAAGCCTTGTAGCGCCCCAAAGTGCCTTTCTCGCAGTTCGGGCATTACTATCGCCGGCATCTTCAATTCCTGAGCAATCGCATTGGCTGTATCAGCCGCTCTTTTAAGGTCGCTGGTATATATAGCATCGAAATTGAGGGTTACTATTTTTAATGCTGCAGCTACCTGAATGGCTTGAGCTCTACCCCTGTGGTTGAGTTCAATATCAGTGTGACCTTGCAAGCGACGTTCTGCGTTCCAGCGTGTTTCGCCATGGCGAATAAGGCAGAGACGAGTAGTGTTCATTTGTCGTTAAAAAATAACTGGTTTGGGTGATGAGGTGAGTTGTGGGCATGGGGAATAGATAGTTCGCTCCCAGAAAAGAGCATGCCAGATTCTAGGATCGCCGCTCTGATGCCGCCTCGAGTGCTAAATGCGTTAATAAAATCTGGTTTTTTTAAAAGTTTCGCAGGCCTTTGACAGGGATCACATAGTTCAATACCTTTGAGTGCAAGACCGCCTAAATAAAAAGTCCTACCAACCAGCTGATTGAGTTCTTCGGAGGATATTTGGCTAATAATGATATTGCGTCGAGTTTCAGACCCAGTAAATTGAGGGTGATGATTAATTTCTAGCAGATGATTTGCTGTCCTTATGCCATCCTCGGCAATAAGCGAGATGTGTCGCACTTTAATGGGGGTTGCTTTAGAGAATGTCCCGATACCTTGTGCATATCTGTCGCCCTGTATTCCGATGTGAGCCATCAACTCTGCCTTAATAACTTTCTGCATAGGCACCCCAGCATCTGGAGCAACATAAATGGAGCGAATACAGGGGGCTAGCTTCATAAAAAATCAATGGCTATAACATCTTCTAATTAAAAAAGCCCCGTTATTATCGGGGCTTGGTAACTATGCCACTACAGCGCTTAGTGCCGGACTTAATTTATTCAGTGCCCGCTGAATTTTATTTTTGTCTTTTGGCTTTGTGCTTGTTTCCAGCATCTTGGTGAGCTGAGCAAGGTTTAGGGGCCCTAATCTCGCCTTACCAGTTTTGGTGAGCATGGGGTCATTTTTTCTGTTTCTTTGATTTTGGCCAACAGCCATATATTTTCCTAGAGTATTGGAATGATGAATCGATGAGACTAGCTCAGAAGATCCCCCTACCTAGGGCGCAAAATAGTGATCATAGGTCAGAATAACAGTTATCAAGATTGGAAGCCATTATTACGGACGCTCCATATTGGCCAATTTAACAGCCCATTTAGTTTCGCGATGCTTTTAATTCTTCCTGGCGACTTTATTGCATTTGTCTTGCGTGCCCCTTTTGATGGGTTTATTGGCGAGTCTTGGTTGGGTTAAGGCGCAAGTAAGCTGGCTGGGTATTTTTGGACAAGCTTACCTATGTTCGGATCATAACTTCAACTACCCGCCCAACCTTTGCCGGCCTTATGGGCTTAATGATGTCCTTGTGCGTTAGGTTAGTAACAACTCTCATAAGGGCTGGTGCAGCTGGGAGTTTTTATGTGGCTGGCTTGCAGCACATCCTGCAACCATTATTTGTATTTTGATTTTTAAGGCGTTGGCCAGCAAAATGAACACTAAGATGCTGGAATGTATTAATAGATAATTCAAGCATTATGTTTAATATTTATAGAGATCTCCGATGAAAGCATATTTACCCACAATATTGTGTTGCACTCTTGGGCTGACAGCTTGTGCAGCTGTTTATACCGATGGGTCAGATGCTAACAAAGTTACTTTTTTAAATAGCAGTGGAGAATCTATCTCCGAACTAAGTCAAAAAGCTGGAGCTTATTGTGCCCAATATGGAAAAGTAGCCACTTTTAGAAATAGCGACACCAAGCTGGTCGCTATATTTGATTGCAGATCCCCAAATTAGGTTATTAAAGTTGGCGCTTATCCGGCCAGGTTGGATTGGTAGATAAGCCCTGCATGCTCCCGCAAGGCGTGGAACTGAATGGACCCCCAACGTTGTTGGGCAACATCAAGCTCTGACTTATGCGATGCTAAAAATACAGAGGCGCCAACAACATCTTCTGCCATGCGGTGAAGATTTTCTTGGATAAATTTTTTCAAGGCGACTGGGTCATCTGAGCTTACCCAGCGCGCGAGGTTATAACGCGCGGGCAGCAAACGAACTTCAGCGCCATATTCAGTTTGCAGGCGATGACTTACTACCTCGAACTGTAGTTGCCCAAAAGCACCTAACAACATTGTGCCGCCAATCATAGGGCGAAACACTTGAATTGCCCCTTCTTCGCCCAACTGCATAAGGCCAGTACGAAGCTGTTTTGATCTCAGAGGATCTGCGGACTCAACCATGCGGAATATTTCTGGGGCAAAAAATGGCAGACCTGTAAATTGCAACTGCTCACCCTCAGTAAGGGTGTCTCCTAGCCTAAGCAGGCCGTGATTTGGCAGGCCAATAATGTCGCCAGGAAAGGCCTCATCTAAAATATCACGCCGTTGTGATAAAAAAGACAAGGCATTATTAGTGCGCACTTCTTTGCCGTTGCGGCAAATCTTTAATTTCATGCCTCGTTGAAAATGTCCCGAACAAATGCGCAAGAAAGCTACGCGATCTCGATGCGCGGGATCCATATTCGCCTGAATCTTAAATACGACTGCCGAGAATTTATTTTCAGCGGGGCTGACCTCTCGTTGCAAAGCTTTTCGAGACCCAGGCGATGGTGCTAGTTCAACGAGAGTATTAAGAATCTCTCGGACACCAAAGTTATTAATAGCAGAGCCAAAGAACACGGGTGATTGACGACCAGCCAAAAAGGCTGCACGATCAAATGCGGGCATAGCGTTCCTGATGAGATCCACCTCAGCAAGAGCGGTTTCTAAGTCCACACCAAGACGTTCTTTTAACGCAGGATCATAGACATCAACAACAGCATGAGAGTCTTCCGTGATGCGATCTTCACCCGCCTTAAACATGCGCATTTGCATTTTGGCGATATCAATGACGCCCGCAAATGACTTACCCATACCAACTGGCCAAGTAAAGGGAACCACTTCAATACCCAGGGCAGTTTCAATCTCATCCATCAATTCCATTGGAGGCTTCACTTCACGGTCCATCTTATTGATGAAGGTGACGATGGGTGTATTGCGTGCGCGGCATACTTCAAGTAGTCGCAATGTTTGGGATTCAACACCATTGGCGGCATCAATCACCATCAAGGCAGAGTCCACTGCAGTTAAAACGCGATAGGTGTCTTCCGAGAAGTCTTGGTGGCCTGGGGTGTCTAGAAGGTTAATGATGCAGTTTCGATACTCCATCTGCATTACGGAACTTGCTACAGAAATACCACGTTGTTTTTCAATCTCCATCCAGTCAGAAGTAGCATGCCTAGTTGCTTTACGAGCCTTAACGCTTCCGGCAATTTGAATGGCGCCTGCGTACAGCAGAAGTTTTTCTGTAAGCGTGGTTTTACCCGCATCTGGGTGAGAGATGATCGCAAAACTGCGACGTCTTAAAACTTCTGCGCCTGGGGTGCTGGATGATGTGGTGTCGATGGTAATTCTGCGCTTAATCTAAGGTTGGACAAGATTATAAGCGGGCATCGCCTTCTTAGAACTGCTCGTGGGGACCAACAAATCGCCATTTACCGGGCGGAAGAGTGCCCAATGAAATTCTACCCATGCGAACCCGCTTTAAGCCCAATACATTTAGGCCGACCATTTCGCACATTTTTCGAATCTGACGTTTGCGACCTTCACGCAAGACGAAACGTAGTTGATCTTCGTTTTGCCAACTTACTTGAGCTGGCTTTAAAGCTACGCCGTCCAGCTCCAAACCATGCTTTAAGCGATCTAAGTCATCAAAGGAGAGTGCACCTTCAACCCTGACTAAATACTCTTTTTCAATGGGGCTGCTCTCTCCAATGAGGAGCTTTGCAATGCGACCATCTTGAGTTAATACCAGCATCCCAGTTGAGTCAATATCCAAGCGACCAGCTGGTGCCAAGCCGCGGGTATTAAAACGCGGGTTTCTGCCTCTATCTAAAGGGCTGGGAAAGTAGTTTTCCGGAGTTATTAGCGATGCTGCTGGTGGGTAGTCTTTTTCATCATCAAAATGCGAGATGAACCCAACCGGCTTGTTGAGGATTACGGTTATACGGGATGCCTGCTGGACTTTCGCGCCAGATTGCAGCTCAATTTTTTGGCCACGAAAGGCACGAGAACCCAGCTCGTTCACAACCTCGCCATCAACGGTAACCAGCCCTTGCTCTATATAAGAGTCTGCCTCGCGACGAGAGCAGAGCCCCAGCTCAGAGAGTAGTTTTGAAACGCGAACTTTTTCTTCCATGGCTACATTATCGGGCAAGCGCTCGGCTCATTGGGCTAAGGGTATGATTGAGCCAGTAAATATTACTGCTTACGTTAAATAAAGGAATTAAATTGACCATTACACTAAAAAAACCCCCAATTTATAAAATTCTTTATTTTCAGGTACTTACAGCTGTTGTAGTGGGCGTTTTACTGGGGCATTTTTACCCTTCAATCGGGGTAGAAATGAAGCCTTTTGGGGATGCTTTCATTAAAGGCATCAAAATGCTTATCGCCCCCATTATTTTTTGTACTGTAGTGCTTGGCATTGCTGGTATGGAAGATATGAAAAAGGTAGGCAAAACTGGTGGCTTAGCCCTTTTGTATTTTGAGGTTGTAAGCACAATTGCGCTCTTGGTGGGTCTGGTGGTGGTGAATGTTCTGCAACCTGGCGTTGGCATGAACATTGATCCGGCTAGCTTGGATACTAAAGGTATTGCCGCTTATACAGGCCCAGGCAAGATAGGAACTACGACAGAATTTCTACTCAACATCATTCCTAATACGATGGTTGATGCATTTGCAAAAGGAGAGATTTTACAAATACTCTTTATCGCCGTTCTCTTTGGATTTGCTTTACATAAGTTTGGCGGTCGAGGAACCATGGTGTTTGATTTGATAGAAAAGTCATCCCATGTTCTTTTCGACATCATCAGCATCATTATGAAATTTGCACCTATTGGAGCATTTGGTGCCATGGCATTTACCATTGGTAAATATGGTGTTGGCACTTTATTTTCCCTAGGCAAATTGATGGGCGCTTTTTACATTACCTGCCTTATTTTTATATTTGTCGTCTTGGGTCTCATTGCGCGCTTTAATGGATTTAATATTTTTAAATTCGTACGCTACATTAAAGAAGAGCTTTTAATTGTTTTAGGTACGTCTTCTTCTGAATCAGTTTTGCCACGCATGATGGAAAAGATGGAGCTTTTGGGCGCGAAGAAAAGTTGCGTGGGTCTAGTTATTCCAGCGGGGTACTCATTTAATTTAGACGGCACCTCTATTTACCTAACCATGGCCGCAGTCTTTATTGCGCAGGCTACGGATACGCCAATGACCATCATGCAGCAGGTTACTCTCCTGCTGGTATTGCTATTAACATCTAAAGGTGCAGCGGGTGTAACTGGCAGCGGATTTATCGTATTAGCTGCAACTCTGTCTGCAGTCGGCAATGTACCTGTTGCTGGCCTGGCAATCATCTTGGGTATTGATCGATTTATGTCTGAAGCGCGCGCGTTAACGAACTTGGTGGGCAATGGGGTTGCCACAATCGTAGTTGCCAAATGGACTGGCGAGTTAAATCAAAAACAATTAACTGCAGCGCTTAATCGCGATAGTTGGGTTGAGGCTCAAGAGCCTGAGGTATTGCTAGACCGTCAACATGAGAAGATGCGTTAATTCTTTTGTTTAATGCCTAGATCGTTTATTGACGATCTAGGTCCTAACAATGTGAACGCTACAAGGAGCCTCTTCAACTATCTTTGTCATCGAGGTTCTCCAGGGGGTCACTTTATTTGGCATCTTATGGGATGCGCCAATTAAGATGAGCGATGCATCATTATCTTTTGCAAACTCGACAATCCGAGATGCGGCATTAAGAGCTTCTAGTACGTGATAAGAAATTCGTTCGGGCGGTAGCTTAAGGGGCTTTGCCCATTCCATTAGCTGAACTAAATGTCCTCGCACAATACCACTAGCAGTTTGACTTTCTTGCTTGCCCTCATAAGTAGGCGTACCGGCAATTGTGCTGATGCAAACCAAGCGACTCTCAGGATAGGCATTTAATAAATTTTTTGCCGTTGTTTGCATGCGCTCACGCAAATCTTCGTCTGACTGCCGGGTATCAATGGCTGCAATCATTAAGGGGGCATCTAGGTTGGTCATGCTGGGGCGAGGGCTCGGTGAAGGCTCGTACCCAGCCGCTCGTATCCAGCGCTTGAGATGCTCCCAAAAACTCAAGGGCTCTACTCGCTCTGAGCGCTCGGTAAGCACAACACTTTCAGGATCACGCAGTACCTGTCGTAAACGCGTTGCGCTCTGATAGCGGTCTGCAGCGCGCGACTCTAAGCAACGTAAAACAACCTCTTGTAGCCAACGCGGGATTTCTTTTCTAATTGCACGAGGTGGAAAAGCCTGCGCCCACATGCGTTTTCGCAGGCCCCCCATCGTTTGTGGATTGCCGAAGGGAAGTGCGCCAGTTAGCATCTCATACATGATGACGCCAATAGAGAAAATATCGCTACGGGAGTCTGAGCGAACCCCGACAACCTGCTCTGGAGAAATATAAGGCGCCGAACCGATCCCTTTACGCATTTCCTCGGCAAGTAAATCGGGGTAGCGTGAGTGGTGTGACAAACCAAAATCAATCAGCGTTAATTTGCCTTTGTCATCAATCAGAATATTTTCTGGTTTGATATCCAAATGGATAGCGTCTTGAGCGTGGAGCGATTGAACTGCCTGAGCAAGGTCGGCGCCAATGTGTATCACCTCATCTATGCTGAATTTTTTGCCTTCTTTGATTAGGTCTTCTAGTGGGTGCCCCGACACTCGTTCCATAGCAATGTATGGGTGCGTAGCCATATTGCCCGAACCCAAATACTTGGGTACATGGGGGCTCTTGAGTGCGCGCAAGATAGTTAATTCAGTTTCGAAGCCAATCAAGCTTTCTACGGGCTGATCCCTGCCTACTCTGGGAATTTTCAAAAGGATTGGCATGTCAATCCCTTCTTTGGTTGCAGAGAATAAGCTGGCCATGCCGCCGCGATGAACTTCTGGACCCAAGAGGAATCCGTCCACTATCTTGCCCTCTTGGAAGATATCGTCTACGGCTTGAATATCAGTCTTAATGGCCATGGGTAAGTTAATTGCCAGTGATCAGGCGGTTGGCCAGATCTTCTGGTAGACCTGCGCGCCGGACCTTTTCAGCGGCGGTAAATTGATCGTATTCAATGCGATGGAAGGTGAGTACTTCGGATTCAGGCTCAAACACCGCAAAGCAGGCCTCAGGATTTCCATCTCTGGGCTGACCTAGTGAGCCGACCACGCTGACCCATTGTCGATGTCGCATTACAGGTACCTCATCTCCAGGATGTGGTGCAAAGCGGATGAGCTTACCAACGGCGCTCTGATAGAACAGAGCTTGTTCATGAGAGTGCCCAACAAAGGTGTAAATTTTCCCTGAGCTCTGAGCGCAAAGCCAGGCACTCATGCTATCGGTAATGTAATTCCACTCTTCTGGGTTATGGGCAGAAGCATGCGTAAAGCAGATATTTTCTTCATTTACGATCAAGGGCAAATCTTTAAGGAATTGCACCTGAGAGGCGCTGAGTTGCGATTTGGTCCACTCGATGGCGGCATTTGCATTTGCATTCATACGATTGCGATAGTCTTTAAAGACCGCCTCGTCATGATTGCCTATCACTGCGATTGCTTTATTAGATGCAACCAATTCACCTATGCGATCAATGAGTGCGCAGGGATCGGCGTTATAACCCACAATGTCACCTAAGAAGACCATGCGAGTTACGCCAAGCTCTTTGGCTCTAGCCATGCCGGCCTCAAAGGCCTCTAAATTACTGTGAAGGTCGGCAAAAAGCCCAATACGCTCGCTCATGGATTAATAATATGGCAAAAGTACTATTTACAGAAGATCTAGTAGGGGCTTGTTTTATTAAAGGGACGGTTTTTAAAGCGCTTGTGAACCCAATAGTATTCAGCAGGGCGCAGACGAATTTCTTTTTCGAATGCAAGGTTTAGTCGGGCTGTATCAGCAACAGGGTCATCGCTTGGAAAGTGATCTAATGGTTTGCTAATCTTGCAAATATAACCCGATTCATCTGGCTTTAATGAGGTGATCATCATGCACACTTCAGCGCCAGAGATTTTGGCAAGTCGCGATACGGCGGTAATTGTGTTGGTTTGAATATTAAAGAAGGGGACAAAGGTGGAGTCCTTTATACCCAAATCAATATCAGGAGCAATGATGATGAAGCTTCCCTTGCGAATTTCGCGAATAATCTCAAGGGAATTGCCTTGACGATCTATAGAGTTACCGCCAAAGCGATTACGCCACTCTACAATTTTTCGATTAAAAAAAGGATTTTTCATTCGCTGGAAAAATCCTGATGTCCGCGGCCAGCCCTTTTCTTTGGCAAGCGCGCTCAAAATAATGCTACCCTCGATTCCAGTGAAGTGCATATTAACCAAAATACGCGGTTTTCTATCCGAAAGATCTACCTCGGATCGCACTTCAATCATTTTGCTTAACTGGTACACGCTACCGAGCCAAATAATGCTTTTCTCAACTAGGCTGCGACCAAGAAGGCGCCAGTGCTGTTTGCTTAACTCTTTAATTTGCTGAGCACTGAGTTCTGGAAAGCACAAGTGCAAATTCGTTTGGACAACCTGATTACGTTCGCTGGGAATGTGTGCGGCAAGAAATCCTATGCCATATCCAATCGAAACTAATACCTTATAAGGAAGGATCGATAAGAGTTTAAGAAATGCAACTCCAAAATAATTAGAAAGCGTTTTAAACAAGCTGGCTTTATTCGGTTTCGTAACGCGATAAAGATTTGGCGTAACGTACATGAAGTTCATCCGTGGAGCCAATGGACATATTCAGGTCGTTCACAAGGCCGGTGTCAAGGCGGTATGCCCACCCATGCACCGTAAGATTTTGACCTCGAGCCCAAGCATCTTGGACAATGGTAGTTTCGCAAACGTTGACAACCTGCTCAATCACATTGAGTTCGCAGAGGCGGTCTTGACGTTTAAGAGTGGGAATAAAATCGCCTAAATATCGTTCATGTTTCTGGTGCACATCCTTGACATGGCGCAACCAATTGTCAGCAAGTCCCACGCGATGATCATTAAGAGCCACGTTGACACCAGCGCAACCATAGTGACCAACCACCAATATATGCTTAACTTTGAGTAAATCGATTGCAAATTGGATGACAGACAAGCAATTAAGATCGGTATGAACGACTACGTTAGCAATATTGCGATGAACAAATAATTCTCCCGGCAGCAGATTAACGATTTCATTTGCGGGAACGCGACTATCAGAACACCCAATCCACAGGTATTCTGGGGCCTGTTGAGAAACCAGGCGCTTAAAGAAGTCGGCATCCTTGGTAACCATGCTTTCAGCCCACTCGCGATTGTTCACAAATAGATGGTCTAAAGCGTTTGAGTTCTTCATAATCATGTTTTCAGTTTAAAGTACTTTGATGACGCCGATTTGGTTAAAAAAAACAGCTACAGGCATTGCGCTAAATTTACATTGCCAGCCAGGTGCGAAGCTAACTAAGGTCGTCGGCCTGCACGATGGATGCCTCAAAATCTCTTTGAAAGCTCCGGCAATTGAAAATAAGGCCAATGAAATGCTCTTGGCTTGGCTTTCCAAGCAATTAAAAGTGCCTCAAAAACAAATTCAATTTCTATCTGGACAAAACAGTCGCATAAAGCGCGTGGAAATTTGGGGGTCAATTACTCTAGAGCAAATTACCGAAGCACTTAGCCCTTAAGTTTTACCAAAAAATAGCCCACAAAATTCCAAGAATAAGCACCCATTTTCCAACGTAATAAACGGTGCGATGGCTTGCCTTCAGCTTTTTGGCTTGGGATCTGAGGTAGTAAAAGTATTTAAAAAGAACATTTACAAAGCCTACTTGTTCGCCCTCTACATTCTGTGAGGAGGCCGCACTCATAACATAGCGCCCAAACCATTGATTAATAATTTGCACAAGCCTTGTGTAAACTGGGCGCTCTACGTCGCAAAACAAAACAATGCGTTGGTGATCAGTTTCATTAGCAGCATAGTGAATATAGGTTTCATCAAACATTACTGGTTCGCCATCTTTCCAGAAATAACGCTCTCCATCGACTTCAATAAAGCACTTAGGGTCATTTGGGGTTACTAAGCCTATGTGATAGCGCAATGAGCCTGCATAGGGGTCGCGATGGCGTACTAGGGTGGCTCCTGGGGGTAGGGAGGCAAACATGGCCGCCTTGATAGAGGGAATGGACTTAAGTAGAGCAACCGTTTTAGGGCAATTGGCTTGAGCCGAAGGCATTTCTTTGCCATACCAATAGAGATGAAAGCGCTTCCAGCCAGTTCGGAAAAATGAATTAAAGCCGATATCGTTATATCCTGTTGCTGCCGCAATTGCACCGTCTGCATTTAGGGCAAGCGCTTCTTCACGGATCATTTTCCAGTGATCTTGCAAGGGTTGCATTTCGGGAAACTGGCGAACAGGAATAAATGCACTCGCTTTAATTTTAGAAAATAAATAGAGCAGGGTATTAATCGGGGCAAGTAGCACCTGATAGTCAGTTAAGGATCTCACCAGCCCAAAACGTACTTTCCCCCTGAAATAGACGTATATCGCGGAAGCAATAAAGATAAAAAAAATGATGTGACGTAATTGCATGAAAAATTACCATTTAGCCTAAGTGTTCTTATTTTAATTTGTATGGAGACAACTTTCTGTCTATTTATAGGTGAGCTATGCTCATATACTCAATGGGAGAAAAAAGCCCTTTTAGACACCTATTTAAGGCTGCGGCAGGCTATTTACTGGAGAAAACTGTATGAATCGATTCATCAAATGGCTTCTAAGCTTTGTATTCATTGGGGTATTGGCACTTGCTGGCTATACCTGGATCATGCTGAATTGGAGTTATGGCAGCGGAGAACGGGCAGGATACGTTCAGAAATTCTCCAATCGAGGTTATGTCTGCAAGACTTGGGAGGGTGAGTTGGCGATGGTTTCAATGCCTGGAACGATGTCAGAAAAGTTCTTTTTTACGGTCCGTGATGATGCTGTAGCGCAAAAAATTAATGCTAATTTAGGGAAAAAGGTTGCATTAAGGTATGACCAACATATTGGTTTGCCATCCAGTTGTTTTGGCGATACCGAGTATTTTGTATCCAATATTACTGTTTTAGAGGATTAAAAAGCGCCTACTAAAAATATTGCTGTAGCGCAGCTTTATTTTTGTAAATTTTTGTGGTTAAAATCATGTAAGCGCACTGTGCGCCGACATCAATATTTATAAGGAGCATCACTTGAACAAAGCAGAACTAATCGCAGCTATTGCTGACGACGCTGAGATCTCAAAAGCTAAAGCTGAATTTGCATTGAATTCTGCTATTGAGCAAATTATCAAAACTGTTACAAAGGGCGATTCAGTTCAACTGATTGGCTTTGGTACTTTCTCTTCCGGTAAACGTGCTGCACGTATGGGTCGCAACCCAAAAACTGGTGAGCCACTCAAAATTGCTGCTGCAAAAACTGTTAAGTTTTCTGCTGGTAAAGCGTTTAAAGATTCAGTTAACAAGCGTAAGAAATAATTCTTTCTTTGTTAACAAAAAAGCCCGGCATGCCGGGCTTTTTTGTTTTCGCTATTTGTCTAGAGCAGTAAGCGCGGGCGAAGTGTTGAGAGCGACTTAACTCTGAACTAAGCGTCGATGACGATGAATGCTCATCAGTATTCCCGCACCAAATCCTAGTGTAACTAAAGCAGTTCCACCGTAGCTAATAAAGGGGAGGGGAACGCCTACAACTGGCAGTAAACCACTCACCATTCCGATATTGACAAATGCATAGGTAAAGAAAATAAGCGTTACAGACGCACCAAGTAATCGGGTAAATAAATTAGGGGCGCCTAAAGAGATGGCAAGACCTCGTTTGATGAGTGCAAAAAACAGCGCCAATAAAATAAGGTTTCCAAGGAGGCCAAACTCCTCCGAGTAAACAGCAAATACAAAGTCAGTATGCTTCTCCGGAATAAATTCCAAATGCGCTTGCGTTCCTTGAAACCACCCTTTACCAAAAAACCCGCCAGAACCGATAGCAATCATAGATTGAATGGTATGAAACCCCTTTCCAAGAGGGTCGCTACTTGGGTCGAGTAATGTGCATACGCGGTGCTTTTGATAGTCCTGAATAAAAGGCCATGCAAGGTCGGGTGTGCATATCGTATTGCCAAAAATAATAATGAGCGAAATCCCGATTACAGCAATTACAACGAAAGGTAGAATCCACTTCCAAGGTAGTCCCGCCAAAATAATGACATAAAGCCCCGCAGCAAAAACTAATAGTGCAGTGCCAAGATCTGGTTGGCGGGCAATGAGCAAAACGGGAATGACAAGTATGATAGCGGCAACGCCATAGTCCCACGATTTTTTTAAACCCTCGCGTTTTTGAAAGTACCACGCCAACATCAGAGGCATTGCAATTTTCATAATCTCTGAAGGCTGAATCACAAAGCCAATATTGAGCCAACGGCGCGCACCTTTTTTAATTAATCCAAATGCAGCCACTGAAATTAGCAAGACAATACCTAGGCTATAAATCCACACGGCCGCAGTTTCTAGCCACTTTGGGGGGATCCGGGAAACAACCCACATCACTAAAAAAGAGAGTGCAAGATTACGTAGCTCATCCTCGACAAGGACAGGCGTGTTTTGACTGGCCGATAGGAAGGTAAAAAATCCTACTACCGCTAAGCCAAGCAGAATAAGGCCAAGCTGGCGATCAAGTCCAGAAAAAAAACTGAAGAATATTTTCTTAATATTTTTTATGGCGCCCTTTTCCATTCGGGAACCTCCTTGGGCCATTTGCCTTCAATGTAGTAGTCCAGAGCCTTGCGAGCAATTGGTGCGGCGTATTGCGCACCGAAGCCTGCGTTCTCAACGACCATCGCAATCACAATTGTTGGTTTATCTGCGGGTGCAAATGCCGTAAATAAAGCATGATCACGTAGAAATTCAGCGGTAGACCCATGCTTGTAGTCTTTAGAGTTCAAGCTAAATACTTGGGCTGTACCAGTCTTACCGCCAGCAACATATCCAGCCCCTTGAAATGCAGCCGCTGAAGTGCCTGAGCGATTGACTTCTATCATCGCATTTTTTATGACCTCTATATTTTCAGGCTTGAGATCAATTCGATAACTTTCTTTGGGGGTAGTCAATACACGATGACGAGTAAATGGATCCTCGACTGCTTTCACTAAATGGGGTTTCATCACAATGCCGTTATTTACTACATTTGCCATGGCATGGGCTAATTGAAGAATGGTAAATGCGTTGTAACCTTGGCCAATTCCCAGTGAAATAGTTTCGCCTTCATACCACTTTTGCTGCTCGGGCTTCTTAAAGGTATTTTTTTTCCACTCAGTAGATGGTAAAACACCTCTTGACTCACCTTGTAAGTCAATCCCGGTAATCTGACCAAAGCCTAAGGGCTTCATAAAATCATGAATCATGTTAACGCCCATATCGCGGGCCAGCATGTAGTAATAGGTATCGCAAGATTCAACGATAGACTTTTGCATATCAACAGTTCCATGACCGCCCTTTTTGTCATCACGGAAGGTGTGATTGCCAAAATCAAAATAGCCTGGATCAAAAATAGTTTGAGACGGAGTGCGCTTTTTATTTTCTAGAGCAGCCAAAGCCATAAATGGCTTATAGGTTGACCCGGGAGGGTAGATACCTTTAAGAGGACGGTTGTAAAGCGGCTTTTGTGGGGAGTCATTCAGCTCTTTCCAAGTTACCGAATCAATGCCCTCAACAAAATCATTGGGGTTAAAGTTGGGCTTTGATACAAAGGCCAGAACATCTCCTGTTGCGGGCTCAATTGCTACAAATGCACCACGAAAATTTCCATATAACTCTTCAACTAAATACTGTAATTTGATGTCGACAGACAGCATCACATTTTTACCCGGTATTGATGGTGAGCTAGACAAAGTGCGAACTGGCTTTCCACCGGCAGTAATTTCCACTTGATCGTACCCAGGCACGCCACGCAATACATTTTCATAGCTTTGTTCTAATCCAATTTTTCCAACGTACTGAATGCCAGGCAAAAAGGAGGTTTGCAAAGCATCGGGATCGTCCTCTTTAGACCCTTCAATTTCAGCCTGCATTCTCTCTTTATCTCTCTGAGAAACTCGGCCAATATAACCAATGAGATGTGAAGCTAACTCGTTATAGGGGTACTCACGGAAGCTCCGAGCTCGGATTTCAACGCCAGGAAAGCGGTATCGGTTGGCCATAAATCGAGCAGTTTCGGCTTCGGTCAGCATCGAGCGCAGTGGAAAAGTGCCCATTTTTCTAGAATCTTCCATTGAGCGTTTGAAATTTCGCCGGTCGCGCGCTGATATCAGCACAATCTTTGATAAATCCTCAATGAGATCATCTACACCCTCTTTTATCTCCTCCGCATTAACATCCAAAGTGAGTGCTGAATAGTTCCTTCCGATCACAATGCCATTGCGATCGATAATAAGACCCCTATTTGCAGGGGCGGGCACTAAGGCTATTCGGTTATTTTCTGCCAAGAGAGCATATTTTCCATGGCTGACCAACTGAAGCCAAACCAATCTAGTCACTAGCAATATAAAGCAGAAGGTGACAAACAGGGTCGCAATGTGAATGCGCTCCTGAAAGGAATCTAAATCTGGTTTTTTAAAAGAAACCATTAGACTTTTTAGATGGGACGATTGTGATCAACGTCAATTGGGCGACGTTGTGGTGCTAACAAAATCCGAGTTGCGATTGGCCATAACAGAGCCTCTATGAGTGCTTGAATTGCCCCTGTCAAAGCCCACCAGTAAAATTCGCCACTTAAAAGCCAATGCGCTAAAACTGGAAATAGGGATACCAATAAAAAGAGAGGTAGCAGATGCAGGGCTTGAGTAAAAATACCCAGAGGAATAATGCGTCTATGCCAGGAGATCGCAAGATAGGCAACCAGTGAGTAGCTGAAGGCATGCAAACCCAGGAGGTCTGAGTTATGCACGTCCATCATTAGGCCTAGTAGAAATGCCAAAATAACGCTGACATGGCGATGCTGGTGAATGTTCCAAAATACAATGCAGATAATTAGCCAGTCAGGTACCCAGCCATAATTTCCAATCGGCAGCAGATTAAGCATCAGCGCACAGAAAAGACTGAAATAGATAAACGCCCGATTGACTGGGCGCAAAATATAGCCGCTCTGATAGTCAATCATTGCACACCTCGTGCGCGAGTTTGGCGTCTACCGGGAGCATTCGTAGTGGGTACGACGGACTTGTTGGTAATTGCGGAGGCTTTTGCATCCCACAAAGGGTCATACAAAAAAGCCAATGCTTGACGATAGCGATTCACGGGGGATACTGGCACACAAAATACATTGGATGAGTTTTGATCTGCATTACGTTCGATGCGGCTAATAACAGCAACGGCGAAGCCTGGTGGATAAACGCCATCGATGCCGGAGGTGATTAACACGTCTCCGACTTCTAGGTCGCTTGCAACAGGAAGATAACGGAGCTCTAATGGGTTGCCGCGGCCAGCTCCAAAAACAGCAGCTCTAAGACCGTTGCGTGCAACTTGCACGGGAACCGCAAAGTCTCGATCTTCTAATAAAGATACTTCAGCCGAGTGATCATAAATTCGAACTACCTGACCTAGAATTCCTGCGTCGTTAGCGATAGGGTTGCCCAACTTCAGACCATCGCTGCTTCCTCTGTTTATCACAATGCGTTGCGAGATTGGATTGGGTGGGTTAAACAGAATTTCTACTGGAAGTGTTTTGAATGAAACCTGCTTTTGTAGGTCCATTAACTGACGCAAGTTTTGATTTTCAATTAAGAGAAACTCAGATTGATTTGCCAGTAGCGAAAGTTCTGCTTGGCGCACTTTCATCACTTGATTTTCCTTATCAAGCGTACTGCGCGTCGTGAGATATTCGGAGCTTGCTTCAAATGCATCTCTTGGTGTCAGCATGACGTACTCCAGTGGACGCAAAATCCAGTTGACGGAGTTACGAATGGGATCGAGGGCTTTAAAGCGAAAATCAATCAGCATCAAAGCAATGCTGATTGAGAGGCAGACAATCAGTTTGACTAAGGCAGGAATGCCTTGTCTGAAAAGAGGAGGGGCGCTATGTTGCAATTCCCTAGTCGACGATTAAGTTGCTTACTCTTGCGAGAATACGCCGCCTAGCTTATCCATGCGCTCTAAGGCAATACCGCAACCACGAGCGACGCAAGTGAGGGGGTCTTCTGCGACATGAATAGGTAGACCAGTTTCTTCCATAAGGAGGCGATCGAGGTCGCGCAACAGTGCGCCACCACCAGTCAACATCATGCCCCGTTCTGCGATATCTGAAGCAAGCTCAGGTGGAATTTGTTCGAGCGCTGCTTTGACGGCAGTCACAATTTGGTTTAATGGATCGGTCAATGCTTCTAGCACTTCATTGCTAGTAACGGTAAAGCTACGAGGAATTCCCTCGGAAAGATTGCGCCCCTTTACTTCCATTTCACGCACTTCTGCACCAGGAAATGCGGAGCCAATTGTTTTCTTAATTAATTCAGCAGTTTGTTCGCCGATCAACATGCCGTAGTTACGGCGGATGTAATTCGTAATGGCTTCATCAAACTTGTCACCGCCAACACGAACGGATCCTTTGTAAACCATCCCACCCAATGACATAACGCCTACTTCGGTTGTGCCACCACCAATATCAACCACCATTGAACCGGCAGCTTCAGAAACGGGCAGGCCGGCGCCAATCGCAGCGGCCATTGGCTCTTCAATTAAAAATACTTGAGATGCGCCGGCGCCTAATGCAGATTCGCGAATCGCACGACGCTCAACTTGGGTTGAACCACAAGGAACGCAAATAATGATGCGTGGGCTTGGTTTTAAAAGCTTGCTTTCATGCACCAGCTTAATAAATTGCTTGAGCATTTGCTCGGTAATAGTGAAATCGGCAATAACACCGTCTTTCATGGGGCGAATCGCCTCAATATTTCCTGGAACACGCCCCAGCATTGCTTTTGCTTCTTTGCCGACGGCTAAAATAGTTTTTTTGCCATTTGGGCCGCCTTCTGTGCGAATTGCCACAACAGAGGGCTCATCAAGCACAATACCTCTTTCACGCATGTAAATTAGAGTGTTGGCGGTGCCTAGGTCGATGGCTAGGTCATTAGAAAAGTAGCTGCGGAAAAAACCAAACATGATGTAGTGGGAAAATAGTAAGTGTTAATAAAAATATATAGGAATGATACTCCAGCGCCCATGAAACTTGATGATGTCCAGCGCATTGCGCACCTTTCCATGCTTGAGTTAAATCAGGCCGAAGCCGAGGCAATACTGCCTCAATTGCAGGCTGTTTTTTCTTTGGTTGAGGAAATGCAGGCAGTTGATACAACTGGGTTGGAGCCTTTGGCTCACCCGATCCTCTTTTTACGGGATTTAGCGCAACCTTTGCGAATCGATGAGGTAACTGAATCAGACCATCGCGCTCAAAATATGCAATCTGCCCCCGCTCAACAGGATGGTTATTTTTTAGTTCCGCGGGTGCTCGAATGAGCTGGCATAACACTCCAATTGCGCTCATGGCAAAAGCCTTAGCGGCTAAAGAGGTTTCTAGCGCAGAGCTGACACAATACTTTTTAGACCGTATTGAGGCGGGAAAGCAGTGGAATGCATACCTCGATGTGAATGCTCACTTAAGTTTAGAGCAAGCATCTAAAGCTGATAAATTAATTTTTTCTGGTATGGCTGGAAAATTAACAGGCATACCCGTAGCTCATAAAGATGTTTTTGTTACTCAAGGCTGGAAATCAACGGCAGCCTCCAAAATGCTTGAAGGCTACTTAAGTCCTTTTGATGCTGCAGTGGTGGCTAATTTAGGAATGCCTAGTGAAGACAACCCCAATGGGGCTGGCATGGTTTGCCTAGGTAAGACCAATATGGACGAGTTCGCCATGGGCTCCTCCAATGAGAATTCAGCTTATGGCCCAGTCCTTAATCCCTGGAATTCTCAATATGTATCAGGAGGCTCTTCAGGAGGGTCGGCCGCTGCGGTTGCTGCAGGAATGGCGCCAATCGCTACAGGCACCGATACGGGGGGTTCGATTCGTCAGCCAGCTGCTTTTTGTGGAATTACAGGTATTAAGCCAAGCTATGGGCGAGTTTCCCGTTACGGCATGATTGCCTATGCATCGTCTTTAGATCAGGCGGGACCAATGGGCAAGACTGCTGAAGATTGCGCTTTGCTCCTCAGTGCAATGTCATCGCATGATCCCCGTGACTCGACCTCACTAGCGGATTCTGGCGAAGACTTTGGTCGTTATTTAAATCAACACTGGGAAGTGGGAAACGCAAATTTTGCAAAGCCTTTAGAGGGCCTGCGCATTGGATTGCCAAAAGAGTTTTTTGCAGAGGGCTTGGCTGAGGAAGTCGGAAAATCGGTCAATGCTGCAGCAAACATAATGCAAGAGCTGGGCGCTAAACTAGTGGAAGTCAGTCTACCAAAAACCAAACTATCAATCCCAGTGTATTACGTTTTAGCACCCGCAGAAGCTTCTAGTAATTTGAGTCGTTTTGATGGTGTACGTTACGGGCATCGTGCTAATGAATATCGCGATCTAGCCGAGATGTATAAAAAGTCGCGCACCGAGGGCTTTGGTGCAGAAGTCAAACGACGTATTTTAATTGGCGCCTATGTTTTATGTCATGGCTATTACGATGCTTATTACTTACAAGCCCAAAAAATCCGCCGTATTATCGCTGCTGATTTCCAGGCAGCATTCCAACAATGCGATCTAATTTTGGGACCGGTAGCGCCCGATGTGGCCTGGCGCTTAGGAGAAAAATCAAAAGATCCAGTGCAAATGTATTTAGAAGATATTTATACCCTTTCTACCAACCTAGCAGGCTTGCCAGCAATGAGCGTACCTTGCGGGTTTAATAAAAATAATTTGCCAATTGGAATGCAATTAATCGGAAATTATTTTTCTGAAGCACGCCTTTTGCAAGTAGCGCATCAATACCAGCAGGCCAGTGATTGGCATTTGCGACAAGCAAGTGGGGTGGCGTGATGGAATGGGAAGTTGTTATTGGTCTGGAGACCCACGCACAGTTACGAACAAAATCTAAGATTTTTAGTGGGGCAAGTATTCGCTTTGGCGCCGGCCCTAATACTCAGGCATGCCCAGTTGATTTGGCATTACCTGGTGTCTTGCCGGTACTCAATCGTCAGGCGGTAGAACATGCGATTCGTTTCGGATTGGCGGTAGGGGCAAAGATTTCCCCTGCGAGTATTTTTGCGCGTAAAAATTATTTCTATCCAGATTTGCCTAAAGGTTATCAGATCAGTCAGTTTGAAGACCCAGTGGTAATTGGCGGTCACCTAGAGGTATTGGTAGGGGATAAAGTAAAAATAGTTGAGTTGACTCGTGCACACATGGAAGAGGACGCTGGAAAATCGGTACACGAGGAGGATTTTACGGGTCCCCATGGTGAAGCCTCGAGTGGCATCGACTTAAATCGTGCTGGCACCCCATTATTGGAAATTGTGACTGAGCCAGTTATGCGAAGCGCTGCAGAAGCAGTTGCTTACGCCAAGGCTCTGCACGGTTTGGTAGTCTGGTTGGGTGTATGCGATGGCAATATGCAAGAGGGCTCTTTCCGCTGCGATGCTAACGTGTCTGTGCGCCCCAAAGGACAAGCAGAATTTGGTACGCGCTGTGAAATTAAAAACCTGAACTCTTTTCGATTCCTAGAGGAGGCAATTCAATTTGAAGTGCGTCGACAAATTGAGTTAATTGAAGATGGTGGAGCTGTTGTTCAGGAAACTCGCTTATATGATCCCGACCGCGGGGAAACTCGGAGCATGCGCAGCAAGGAAGATGCAAATGATTATCGCTACTTTCCCGACCCAGACTTGTTGCCAGTGGTGATTGACGAAGCATGGATTGAGATGGTGCGCAGCGACATGCCGACATTACCTGCTCAGCTACGTCAGCAATGGCAGAGCGAGTTTGGTTTAAGTGCATACGACTCGCAATTGCTGACACAAGACCGCGGTACTGCTGAAGTATTTGAAGACCTATTAGCATTGGTTGGAAAGCCTATGGCTAAAGCCGCAGCCAACTTAATAGCAGGTGAATTTGCATCTGCAATAAATCGTGCTGGTATTTCTGCAGCTGCTGCGCCTTTAAAAGCGGGGCACCTCGCTCCATTGCTGATGCGGATCGCTGATGGTACGATTTCCAATAAAATTGCAAAAGATATTTTTGCCATTTTGTGGGAGGACGCATTGGCAGGAAATATATTAAGTACAGTCGATCAAATTATTGACGCCAAAGGCTTAAAGCAGATTAGTGATAGTGGCGAGCTAGAGGCCATGATTGACCAAGTCTTATTAGCCAACGAAAAATCTATAGAAGAATTCCGCTCCGGTAAAGAGAAGGCCTTTAATGCTTTAGTCGGCCAAATTATGAAGGCGTCTCAAGGTAAGGCTAATCCAGGCCAAGTAAACGAATTGCTGCGTAAGAAACTTAGCTAAGCTGACTACGGAAATATTGAGAAAGAAAAATATGAGTGCCATTGATCCAAAGCAAGCAGAGCAGGAAGAGTTGGTGGCGGAGTGGTTGCGCGCGACGCCTGGTTTTTTTGAGCGTTACGCCACCCTCTTAAATGACATTAGATTGAAGCACCCCCATGAAGATCGTGCGATCTCTTTGCAAGAGCGCCAAATGACCATATTGCGCTCACAGAACCAAGAGCTAAACCGTCGATTAAGCGAGATGTTGCATTTTGGTAGTCGTAATGACAAAACTCAACAAAGCTTGGTTGCTTGGTTGCTAAGATTAATGCGCGCCAATACAAAGCATGATGTTGAGGCGGCCGTTACAGCGGGCTTGGCGGATGTGTTTGAAGTCGAGTCAGCACAACTTTTAGAGCCCAATTCTGCTTTTGGTCCGTGGATTGATACCCCTTTATGCGGTTCAGTAAAAGAGCTGTCTTCTGCCAGCATGGATTTATTGGCTACGCAAATCTTGATTGATCCTAATTGGCAAAGTATGGTGGCGATTGGTTTGCCTTTGGGCAAGAGCATTGGAGTGGTGAAATCACCCGCAGTACTTTTATTGGCCAGTAAAGACGAAACCCGTTTTACTACTGATATGGGCGCATTCTATTTGCGTCAAATTGCTGAACTCACTGCTGCGGCTTTGGATCGTATCCAGGCTTATGAAATTACAGTCGACTGAATTGCATCCCCTTGTGCAGAATTATCTGCATGAGTTACATGTTTTGCGTCAACTCTCACCGCATACGTTGAAAGCCTATCGGACCGATCTTTCAGAGCTACAAGTATTTGCTATAGGTGATTCTGTAGAGCTATTAAAAGTCACTAATGCTCATATCCGCCGTTGGGCTGGGCGCCTACATTCCAAAGGGAAGTCTTCCCGGACCATTGCACGCGCACTTTCTGCTTGGCGTGGCTGGTATGACTGGCTTACGGAAAAAGATGCCCGTAGAGAGTTTCATGCGGACAAGGTGGCAATCAAATTAATTGCAAACCCCGTTGACGATGTCAAGGCCCCAAAGCGCTTGCAATCTTTGCCAAAAGCCTTGTCGGTAGAGCAGGCGCTAGCCTTGGTAAACCAAGCGGTTTCTGAGGCGCTGAAAAAAAATGATTTAGAGGCAATTCGTGATGCTGCCATTATTGACTTGCTATATTCCTCTGGATTGCGCCTCTCCGAGCTTTTGGGAATCGATGTGACGCAAAGTAAAGATCGTCAGCACTCCTCTGCCGGTTGGTTAGATTGGGATTCTGCAGAGGTTACCGTCATGGGAAAGGGCGGCAAACGTCGTTCAGTACCAGTGGGCGGCCCTGCAATGAAGTCTCTGCAATCTTGGCGCGACATGCGGAATGCAACAGAGTCTGCTAAACAGTCTTTAGCCTTATTTATTTCAGCTTCTGGAGTTCGTTTATCGCCTCGGACGGTCCAGGCGCGCCTAAGGACCCTAGCTATCCGAGCGGGTTTACCTACTCATGTGCATCCCCATATGATGCGTCATAGCTTTGCGAGCCATGTCTTGCAGTCTTCTCAGGATTTACGCGCTGTACAAGAAATGCTGGGCCACGCCAGCATTGCTAGCACCCAGATTTATACATCTTTAGATTTTCAACACCTAGCACAAGCATATGACAAAGCGCATCCCAGAGCAAAGGCTGGCAAAGACTGAAGAACTCGGTAAGATGTTAGCTTTCCCTTTGTGGGAAGGCATTACTTCTAGAATTTGATAGGATCATTAATGGCATTAATTCCGGTAACCATTCTCACGGGCTTTTTAGGGAGTGGCAAAACAACGCTCCTAAAGCACATCCTCACTGAGCAACATGGTCAAAAAATTGCCGTGATTGAAAACGAGTTTGGCGAAGAGAATATTGATAACGACATCTTGGTTCAGGATAGCGAAGAGCATATTGTGCAAATGAGCAATGGGTGTATTTGCTGCACGATTCGTGGTGACTTGGTTGAGGCTCTAAATGAGCTATGGGAGCAACGCAGGGATAAGAAAATCAGGTTTGAGCGTGTGGTGATTGAAACTACCGGCGTTGCTAACCCAGGCCCAGTGGCTCAGACATTCTTTATGGATGATGATGTTGCCGATCATTATGTTTTGGATGCTGTAGTGACCCTTGTAGATGCTAAGCATGGCCAACAGCAGCTTAGTGAGCATGAAGAGGCTCAACGCCAGGTTGGCTTTGCTGACCAAATTTTTATTACTAAGACAGATTTAGTAAGCCCTGCTGAGGTGGAGGCCTTGCGTACCCGTTTAATGCATATGAATCCTCGAGCACCCATTCAGGGAATTTCTAAGGGTGTCGTGCCTCTAGAGGCTGTTTTGGACCTCAAAGGCTTTAATCTAAATGCAAAGTTAGATATTGATCCCCATTTTTTGGAGCAGGAAGACCATGATCACGCCACTTGTGGTGATGACCACAGCCACGATGACCATGACCACAGCACTTGCGGGCACGATCATAGTCACGACCATCATAGCCACACAGGCCATACAGATCGAATCCAATCCTTTGTTTTTCGTAGTGATAAACCCTTTAATCATAAAAAATTGGAAGACTTCCTGGGTGGCATTTTGGAGGTTTTTGGCGAGAAGATGTTGCGGTACAAAGGGGTGCTTTATGTGAAGGGTAGCAACCGTAAAGTGGTCTTCCAGGGGGTTCATCAGATGATGGGCAGTGATTTAGCAGGTCCCTGGGGTAATGAGCCCAAACAAACCCGCATGGTCTTTATTGGCATTGATTTACCAAAGGACACTTTGCTTGCTGGGCTAGAAGGCTGTTTGGCTTAATTAATATCAAGTACAATCCGCCGCCATAGTCAATATTGATAAAACGCTGTAAAACTTTGGCAGAATGAGGCAATAATGCTTCAAAACCATGGAAAGAATGAGATGACGGTAAAAACAGCAACAAAATCTACTGCTACTGCAAAAGTAAGCAACAAAGTGGTAAAGGGCGAACCTTTAACTGAAGTTGAATTGCTCAAGATGTCCGAAAAGGACTATATGAATGCTGCCCAGTTAGAATTTTTCCGTCAGAAGTTGCTGACTTTAAAGAACGATATTTTACAAAATGCCTCTCAGACAACAGAGCATCTTCGTGAAAATATTTTGGTTCCCGATCCAGCTGATCGTGCCACGATCGAAGAGGAGCATGCTCTTGAGTTGCGCACCCGTGATCGTGAGCGTAAGTTATTGAAAAAAGTAGAGCAGGCCTTAGCTCGTATTGAGTCTGGTGACTATGGTTGGTGTGAAGAAACCGGTGAGCCCATTGGCTTAAATCGCTTAATTGCAAGACCTACCGCTAATTTGTCTTTAGAGGCTCAAGAGCGTCGCGAACTTCGTCAAAAATTATTTGGCGATTAATTTAATAGACATATCGGTAGAGATGACTAAGCACCTCCCCCCCCTTTCTGAGATCCCTCCTTTATTAAAGGCTGAGATTCTGGCCGAGGCTTTGCCTTACATTCGGCAATACCATGGCAAAACTATTGTGATCAAGTATGGCGGAAACGCTATGGTTGAGGAGCGCCTTAAAGAGAGTTTTGCGCGTGATGTCATTTTGCTCAAATTGGTCGGAATGAACCCTGTTGTTGTTCATGGCGGCGGGCCACAAATCGACGAGGCTCTCAAAAAAATTGGCAAAACCGGAACCTTTATTCAGGGTATGCGCGTTACAGATGAAGAAACCATGGAGGTAGTGGAGTGGGTTCTTGGTGGTGAAGTGCAGCAAGATATTGTGATGTTGATCAATCACTTCGGTGGACAAGCCGTTGGCCTGACTGGTAAAGATGGTGGTCTGATTCACGCTAAAAAAATGTTGGTGGCGGACGAAAAAAATCCAGGGGCCACAATTGATTTGGGCTTTGTTGGTGAGATTGAGGCAATTAATCCAGCTGTAGTTAAGGCTTTGCAGGATGATGCTTTTATTCCGGTAATTTCACCTATTGGCTTTAGCGCAGAAGGCCAGGCTTACAACATTAATGCGGATCTAGTTGCAGGAAAGATGGCGGAAATTTTGCATGCTGAGAAATTGGTCATGATGACCAATATTCCTGGAGTGATGGATAAAAACGGCATGCTGCTTACTGACCTTACAGCACGCGAGATTGATGAGTTATTTGCTGATGGCACGATCTCGGGCGGTATGCTACCTAAGATTTCTTCAGCTTTAGATGCTGCAAAGAGCGGCGTAAATTCGGTTCATATTATTGACGGCCGAATTGAGCACTCTTTGTTGCTTGAGATCCTGACTGAGCAAGCTTTCGGAACGATGATTCGTTCTAGATGAGCGTTGAATGAGTGATATGACCATGCGTGATTCTTTGGAGCAAGCGGAAGTTGTGGATAACGGTGCTGATACTGGTAAGGTGCGCAAGCGTCCTCGCCCAGGAGAGCGTCGTTTGCAGATATTGCAAGTGCTTGCTGAAATGTTACAAAATCCCAAGGGTGAGCGAGTAACTACGGCTGCATTAGCCGCAAAAATCCAAGTGTCAGAGGCAGCTCTTTATCGTCATTTCGCCAGCAAGGCGCAGATGTTTGAGGGTTTAATCTCCTTTATTGAGCAGACTGTGTTTGGATTAATTAATCAGATTAATCAAAAAGAAGAATCAGGGCTTGCGCAAGCTCGCGGTATTTTGCAGATGTTGCTGTTCTTTGCCGAGAAAAATCCAGGCATGACTCGTGTTTTGTTGAGCGATGCTTTATTGCAAGAAGATGATCGCTTGCAAGAGCGCATTACACAGGTCCTAGACCGCGTGGAGGTGTCACTCAAGCAGGCTTTGCGTATCGCCCAAACTCAGGGTGGCGCATGGGAAAATGTCGGCCAAGATGAAGTAAGTGTTCGTGCTGCGATGTTGATGAGTTTTATTTTGGGCCGCTGGCATCGCTTTGCACGTAGTGGATTTAAAAAGTTACCAACTGAAGCATCTGATATTAGTCTGCGCATCCTTCTTTCAGAATGAGTGAGCTATACCTCTCTAGAAATACTATCCATTTTGCCGAGCCATTGCCTTTGCAGAGTGGCGCCATATTAGCTGGCTACAATTTAGTCATCGAAACATATGGCAAGCTAAATGCTGAAAAAAGTAATGCTGTATTAATTTGTCATGCTTTAAATGCTTCGCACCATGTGGCTGGGCCGGATCCCGACAATGCGCAAGACATTGGCTGGTGGGACAATATGATTGGGCCTGGTAAGCCAGTAGACACCAATCATTTCTTTGTCATTGGCGTAAACAACTTAGGTTCCTGCTTTGGCTCAACTGGGCCAATGAGCATTAATCCTGCAAGCGGTAAGCCCTATGGCGCCGACTTTCCCGTAGTGACGGTAGAGGACTGGGTAAATACTCAGGCACGTTTGGCGGATAAATTGGGTATTCGACGTTTTGCTGCTGTGATGGGAGGGAGCTTGGGTGGCATGCAGGCAATGGCTTGGGCAATTCAGTTTCCTAAACGTTTAGGGCATTGCGTAGTAATCGCATCCACGCCAAAGTTAAGTGCGCAAAACATTGCTTTTAATGAGGTGGCACGCAATGCCATCCTGTCGGACCCTGATTTTCATGGTGGTAATTACTATGAGCATGGGGTAGTTCCCAGGCGGGGTCTGAGATTGGCGCGCATGGTGGGGCACATTACCTATCTCTCAGATGATGATATGGCAGAAAAGTTTGGACGTGAGTTGCAAAGGCCTAATGGCGAATCTAACGATTACCGCTTTAGTTTTGATGTGGAATTCGAGGTAGAGAGCTATCTTCACCATCAAGGGGAAAAGTTCTCGACCTATTTTGATGCCAATACCTATTTGTTAATTACGCGTGCTCTAGATTACTTTGATCCTTCGCGTCGCTATGAGGGCAGCTTGAATCGTGCCCTCGCTGAAGTGCAGTCTAAATTTTTGGTTGTTAGCTTTTCAACGGACTGGCGTTTCCCGCCCAATCGTAGTCGAGAGATTGTGCAAGCCTTATTAAGTAATAAGAGTGCGGTGAGTTATGCTGAAATTGATGCGCCTCACGGGCATGATGCATTTTTATTAAACGACTCTCGTTACCACAATCTGATTCGTGCCTATTTTAAGCAAATGCTGGAGTTGCAGCCATGATGCGCGCAGACTTTACGGCGATTGCTAAATGGATTTCTCCCAATAGCCATGTATTGGATTTAGGTTGTGGCGACGGAAGTTTTCTTGAGTACTTGCAAAAACAAAAGCCAGTTCACGCTTATGGGGTTGAAATTGATGATGCACGGGTATTGTCGTGTGTCGAAAAAGGTTTGAATGTGATCCAGCAAAACCTAGAAGGCGGACTGGCCCTTTTTGAGAACAATAGCTTTGATATGGTGGTGCTCTCACAAACTTTGCAGACAATTCATCAAACAGAAAAAATCTTGCGTGAAGTGGTTCGTGTTGGAAAAGAGTCGGTAGTCTCCTTTCCAAACTTTGGGCATTGGTCGCATCGCTTAGCGGTGGGCCTTGGGCATATGCCCGTCTCCAAGAGTCTGCCTTACCAGTGGTACAACACCCCCAATGTTCGAGTTCTGACAGTGGCTGATTTTGAGAGACTTGCCTCCACTTTAGGGTTGAAGGTGATTGACCGATGCATCTTGCATGAAGGTCGGGAAGTCACCCTATTCCCCAATCTCTTTGGAAGCCTAGCTCTATTCCGTGTACGTCGTGCTTAGTGCGATTAATTCCTGGTTAAAAGATTTTCGGGTTTATCTCGAGTGGCCTTGTTTGCGGATGCTTTTTTTGGGCTTCTCTGCTGGATTGCCTTTATTGCTCATATTGGGGACGCTCAGTTTTTGGTTGCGTGAAGCCGGGATTGATCGCAGCACCATTGGGTATTTAACTTGGGTTGGTTTGATCTACGCATTTAAATGGATGTGGGCGCCCTTAGTTGACCGTCTGCCCATCCCCTTTTTCTCTAAATTACTGGGCAGAAGACGAAGCTGGCTACTCTTTGCGCAATCTCTAATTATTTTAGGGTTACTTGGTATGTCGAGTCTTGACCCAAAGTTAGCGCTCACTCCCGTTGTCTGGTTTGCTCTATTGGTGGCCTTTGGATCCGCCACCCAGGATATTGCCTTGGATGCATTTCGGATTGAATCAGCTGATAGCATTCATCAGGCTGCCCTAGCAGCAACCTATCAAACTGGCTATCGCCTTGCCTTAATTTGGGCGGGCGCTGGTGCCTTATGGTTAGCAGCCCGAGTAGAGGTGAATGCAACGTCTTATGATGCAAGCGCCTGGCAATTTGCTTATTTGTGTATGGCAGCCTCAATTAGCGTAGGTATCCTAACTACTTTATTTAGCAAGGAGCCAGTGCGCATCGAGTTAGCTAAAGCGCGAAATGCAAAAGCCTGGCTGCACCAAACGTTAATTGAACCTTTTGCTGAGTTTATCTATCGTTATGGCTGGCATGCCATTGCCATTCTGAGTTTGATAGCAATCTACCGAATTAGCGATGTTGTTATGGGAATCATGGCCAATCCATTCTATGTAGATATGGGGTACACCAAAGATGAAGTAGCGGCTGTTAGCAAGGTTTTTGGTGTAGTTATGACTTTGCTTGGCGCTTTTGTTGGCGGGGTTTTAACTCTACGTTTTGGTGTGATGCGGATCTTATTTGTAGGCGCAGTTCTTTCTGCTGCAAGCAATCTTTTATTTGCCTGGTTAGCAATACAAGGTCATGATCTACAGGGTTTGATATGGGTGATTTCGGCAGACAATCTTAGCTCCGGAATCGCCAGCGCTGCTTTCATTGCTTTTTTATCCTCCCTTACCAACATCAAGTACTCAGCCACGCAATATGCTTTGTTTAGTTCGGTGATGCTTTTATTGCCAAAGTGGTTGGCAGGATTCTCGGGCGTGTTTGTAGATTCCTTTGGCTATCAAGCTTTTTTCTTTGGCACTGCAATTATTGGCGCCCCAGTTCTGGTGCTTATTTGGCTAGTTATCCACCTTAAGTTGGTGGAATTTAAAAAGCATGATTCGGAAGTGGCGCATTAAAACTGTCCAAGTGGGCAACTAAATGGCCCAGTCATAATCTACCGTTAAAGGCGCGTGATCTGAGAAACGCTCATCTTTATAAACAGCCGTTTTTCGGGCGGTAGCGGCAATGCCGGGTGTACTTATGTGATAGTCGATTCGCCAACCTACATTCTTTGCATAGGCCTGGCCGCGATTACTCCACCAGGTGTAACAAGTATCTGTAGCGTCTGGTTCTAGCTCCCGATATACATCAACATAGCCAATATGGCCAAAGAGATTGCTGAGCCACTCCCGCTCTTCTGGCAAGAAGCCAGAGTTCTTTAGATTACCCTTCCAGTTCTTGAGATCTATTTCATGATGGGCAATATTTATATCACCACAGAGAATAATCTCGCGACCAGATTTTTTGAGTTTAATTAGGTGCGGCAAAAAAGACTCTAGATAGCGGTATTTAGCCTCTTGCCTTTCGGGGGAGCTAGAGCCTGATGGCATATACACCGAAATGACTGATAGATTTTTAAATCTTACCTCTACGTACCGTCCTTCTGCATCAAATTCTTCATTGCCGTAGCCATATAGAACCGCATCTGGTTTGTGAGGTGTATAGATACCACAACCGCTATAGCCCTTTTTCTCGGCATGATGAAAGTAGCCATGCAAGCCATCTGGATTGAGAATCGCATCTTCCAAATCATCGCGCTGGGCTTTTAGTTCCTGCATGCAAACAAAGTCGGGCTTTTGTTTAACCACCCATGGGAGGAAGCCTTTTTTAACCGCAGAGCGGATACCGTTGAGGTTGGCGGAAATGATGCGTAACATATAGGCCTATGAGCTCAAAAAATTCTAATCAAGATAACTTTATTCGTTTTGCCTTGGAGGCAAATGTTTTGTCGTTTGGGGAGTTTAAAACTAAAGCAGGAAGACTTTCGCCTTATTTCTTTAATGCGGGTGGGTTTAATGATGGCGCCCTTTTGAGGGCTTTAGGCCAGTATTACGCTAAAGCTTTGCAAGAATCCAAAATCGATTTTGACATGATTTATGGCCCCGCTTATAAAGGCATCACTTTAGTGGCTACTACCGCTATTGCATTGGCAGACTCTGGACGGAATGTTCCTTATGCTTATAACCGCAAAGAAGCAAAAGATCATGGTGAGGGCGGTGTGCTTGTAGGCGCACCCGTTAAAGGCAGGGTAGTAATTATTGATGATGTAATTTCCGCTGGCACGTCAGTTAGGGAATCCGTTGAGCTCATCCGCGCAGCTGGTGCAGAACCTGTGGCAGTGTTGATTGCGTTAGATCGTATGGAAAAATCAGGAACAGCTACGGAAATTGGCGAGGAGTCAGCGGTGCAAGCGGTAGAGCACGAGCTTGGTTTACCCGTGATTGCTATCGCAAACTTAGTTGATGTCATGTCTTTCTTAACAGCTTCCAGTGATGCGGCGTTAACAAGTTACTTGCCTGCAGTCCAAGCTTACCGCGCACAGTATGGCGTTTGACATAGGGGTTTAGACCTCTACCACGCCCTCGAAGACGGTGGCTACTGGACCGGTCATGATGACGGGCTGAGTTAGTTCATCTACTACACCACTCCACGAAATTTGTAGATCTCCCCCGCGGGCATGCACTTTGACTGGTGAATCGAGCATGCCTCGGCGAATGCCTGAAACCACGGCAGCGCAGGCTCCCGTACCGCAGGCCAGCGTCTCACCGGCACCCCGTTCGAATACCCGAAGTTTAATTTCGTTACGATTAAGAATTTGCAGGTATACCGCATTGACGCGTTTCGGAAATGCAGAATGGTTTTCAATGGACGGGCCCTCTTCCAAAACGGGTGCGCTATCAATATCACCAATCACTTGTACTGCATGGGGGTTGCCCATGGAGAGGACGCCGACCCAGCTATCGTGATCGGCAGGTGTTGTTAGCTCAAGGGCATAGAGCATTTCATGAAATTCTTGCTTACTTGCCAAGCCTTCGGCATTGAAAGGAATTTTGCTGTGGTCAAAAATCGGCGCACCCATATCCACCTCAACCTGACCATCTGGGCAGGATTTGAGTGTTAGAACAGTATGGGCAACTTCAACGCGTAAAGGGTTCTTGTGCGAGAGACCCTGTTCGTTAACAAAACGTACAAAGCAGCGAGAACCATTGCCGCACTGTTCCACTTCGCCACCATCTGAATTAAAGATGCGGTACCGAAAATCAGCATCGGGGCGGGTCGCTTTTTCCACAATCAAAATTTGATCTGCGCCAATACCAAATTGACGGTGAGCCAATGCTGCCCACTGCGCACTAGTCATGTTAGAAAGGTCTTGATCAATACCATTTAACACAATGAAATCATTGCCAACGCCATGCATTTTAGTAAAACGCAGTTTGCGTGAGGGGTTAATTAAATTTGCGCTCAAAAGATTTCCATTGGGTAATGAGATGGTTATTTATAGGGGCTAGGCTCCCCAGGGGGCCTATGTTTAAAACGTTTGTGTACCCAATAGTACTCTGCTGGTCTTTCGCGAACAAGTTCTTCGATAGCTTGATTTAGGTTTTCAGTATCTTTTTCTACGCTATCGCTAGGAAAGTTGGGAAGTGGCGCGCTAATGTTGCAGGTGTAAGCTTTGCGATCTGGATTTAAGGTGGTTGTCATTAAACAAACTTCTGCGCCGCTCATTCTGGCCAAGCGCGACACTGAGGTAATGGTATTGGTTTGAATGCCAAAAAAAGGAACAAAGATGGAGTCACGTGGCCCCAGATCAATATCTGGGGCAATGAAGATGAAGTTACCTGTTTGAATTTCACGGATAAGATCACGCAAGCGGCATTGTCTTTCGATTGATTTACCGCCAAAACGATTTCTCCATTCAATCATTTTTTGATTGAAGAATGGGTTTTTCATGTTTTGATATAAACCCGCACCGCGTGGCCAATCATGCTGACTCGCTAAAGCCGAAAGTGCCATGAAGCCACCCTCAAGACCTACAAAATGAGGGTTGATTAATAAACGGGGTTTGCGATCACCCAGAGTGATAGCGGAGTGGATGGTAACAATGTCGGTAATTTGTTTGCCACTTCCCAGCCAAATACGACTTCGCTCGATTACGCTACGACCAAATAATTTCCAATGTTCCAGCGCCAAGGCTTTTATTTCAGCATCACTCAGGTTGGGAAAGCATAAGCGGAGATTGGTCTGAACAACCTTTGTGCGCTTATTGGGAGTATGGGCTGCAAGCCAACCTAAGCTATATCCAATGTAAATCGTGAGCGCATAAGGTAAAAATGCAAAAAGGCGCAAAAAACTTAGCGCTAAAAAATGAAAGGCGTTTTGTAACCAGGTCATCTCAAATAAAATTTTATTGAATTATTAAATTATTGAACTCTTTGGCGGTAGTTCCGCACCCGCTGGGTGCTTGTAGCGGTTGTATGCCCAAATAAATTGATTGGGGGCGACGAGCACTGCATTTTCTATGGCGATACTTAACTCTGTTGCTGCTTTGATTGAGTCTTGAGAGAGCGGTGCAAGGCGAGTCGCTTGCATCAGCCACCCCTTTCCAAGAGCCTTTCGTTTGGCGGTAAACATAACTACGGGGGTGTTGTTGCGGTTCGCTAGGCGCGCGGGCAAAGGCGTGCTGTAGGCGTACCGTCCAAAAAAGGGAACCCAAACGCCTTCACCACCGCTAGGCACTTGATCTGGAAGGATGCCAATCGCCTCACCCCGAGTCAGGGCGCGGGTCATTTGACGAACGCCATGAAGATTGGTGGGCACAAAATGCATATTAGGATAAGTGCGGCCCGCTTCAACTACCTCATTGAGCCAATTTTGGCGTGAGGGGCGATATAGAATCGTTGCAGGAAAATGCTGTGCCAAAACACGGGGAATAATTTCAAAACCGCCAAGGTGGGGGGTGAGCATCACCAGTCCATGCCCTTCATTGATGGCGTCCTTCACGATGTCCCAGTCCTGCACTTCGACCAATTTGAGGGCTTTTAGAGGGTTACGCCAAATCCATAGGCTGTCAGATAGCAGCATTCCAGAGGCCATGACAGCCTGCCAAAGCTGAAATGGCAGTTGACGAGAAGCCACCACAGCTTCGTATTGATGGCGAAATAGGTAGCGATAATGCCCAGATCCTATATAGGCCAGAATCCCTAGTCCAGCACCGATGACCTGAACAAAATACAGGGGGAGTGCTGCAATGGCGCTTAGGCTCAATTTAAGTAAAATTTTTTGCACACATCAATGATATTCAATGCTGGCAATAAGGCCAAATTTCTTTGGTAATTCGAAGGATTCTATATTTTTGGGATAGAATTGATTCATCGCTGAGTTAAGGCAACTTGCAGGGCGATTCATAAATTCTGCTAAAGCGTCGCCGTTGTATTTCCTGGCACGTCGAGTTGTCCCTTAGATCGTGTTAATTTTTTTAAAGGAATATGCAATGGCAAATGATTACTTCTTTACCTCAGAATCGGTTTCTGAAGGCCACCCCGACAAAGTAGCAGACCAAATTTCTGATGCCATCTTGGACGCTATTTTGGCTCAAGATCCAACGGCTCGCGTTGCTGCAGAAACTCTGTGCAATACTGGCTTGGTTGTTCTTGCTGGTGAGATTACTACCAATGCAAACGTGGATTACATCCAGGTTGCTCGCAATACTTTGCGTGAAATTGGTTATGACAATACTGACTATGGCATTGATTACAAGGGTTGTGCGGTACTGGTTGCCTATGATAAGCAAAGCCCAGACATTGCTCAGGGAGTAAACAATGCCCATGATGATGGCTTAGACCAGGGCGCTGGCGACCAAGGTTTAATGTTTGGATATGCTTGTGATGAGACTGCTGAGCTCATGCCTTTACCAATTCATTTATCACATCGATTGGTAGAGCGCCAATCTCAATTGCGCCGTGATGGTCGTTTGAACTGGCTACGCCCAGATGCCAAGTCCCAAGTGACTTTGCGTTATGTCGACGGCAAGCCTGACTCTATTGACACGGTTGTTCTTTCAACCCAACATGATGAAGAAATTTCCCTTGAGAAGCTACGTGAAGCCGTTATCGAAGAAATCATCAAGCCCGTATTGCCAAAGCATCTGATCAAAGGTGCGATTAACTTTTTAGTTAACCCAACTGGTCGATTTGTGATTGGTGGCCCACAAGGCGATTGCGGTCTTACTGGTCGCAAAATTATTGTGGATACCTACGGTGGTGCTGCACCTCATGGCGGCGGCGCTTTCTCGGGTAAAGATCCTTCTAAAGTAGACCGTTCAGCCGCATACGCTGGCCGTTATGTTGCAAAGAATGTGGTGGCAGCTGGTTTGGCAAGTAAGTGCTTGATTCAAATCTCTTATGCTATCGGTGTAGCCAAACCCACTTCAGTGATGGTGAGCACCTTTGGCACGGGTAAAGTTCCTGATGAAAAAATTGCGCAACTGGTAGCCGAACACTTTGACTTACGCCCAAAAGGCATAGTCAAGATGCTTAATCTCTTACGCCCTATTTATCGTAAAACTGCGGCTTATGGTCACTTTGGTCGTGAAGAGCCAGAATTCACCTGGGAGCAATGCGATAAAGCCCCCATTTTACGTGCAGCAGCAGGCTTGTAAGCAGTAATTTGGAGCATTGAAACCAAATATGGCGAAATTGATTACAATTTCGCCATACCTTCAAGGAGCGTTGCAAGGAATGCTGAGAACCAGTGTTTCCCCAGGCTTGAAGGGAGTGATCTCCTAGGTAAACCCAGAGATTGCTAATTGCAACTGCGCTCGCTAACCCATGATTCAATGGCTAGCGAGTATCTACTCCAGCATTGAATCGTATTAGCTGGAGCATTCATGACTATCGTTTTTGATTTAAACCATTTTGTTGCAACGCAATGCGCGATTGCGGACATCTCTTTGTCTGATTTTGGACGTAAAGAAATTGCCATTGCTGAAACCGAAATGCCAGGGCTCATCGCTATTCGTGATGAGTTTTCGGCGCAGCAACCATTGCGGGGTGCACGTATTACTGGTTCTTTGCACATGACCATTCAAACTGCAGTTCTGATCGAGACCCTAGAGGCGCTCGGTGCGGAGGTGCAGTGGGCTTCTTGCAATATTTTCTCAACCCAAGATCATGCTGCTGCTGCCATCGCTGCAAACGGCACACCAGTATTTGCGATTAAAGGTGAAACCTTAGAGCAGTACTGGGATTTCACCCATCGTATTTTTGAATGGGCTGACGGCGGCTACACCAATATGATTTTGGATGACGGTGGTGATGCGACCTTGTTGTTGCACTTAGGGGCCCGCGCTGAAAAAGATCAGGCTTGCCTGAACCACCCAACTAGCGAAGAAGAAACCATTTTATTTGCAGCTATCAAAAATAAATTGGCTCAAGATCCAAGCTGGTACTCGATTCGTTTGGAAAAAGTAAAAGGCGTTACTGAAGAAACCACTACAGGCGTACACCGTTTGTATCAAATGTTTGCTAAAGGTGAATTGAAGTTCCCAGCAATTAATGTGAATGATTCCGTGACTAAAAGTAAGTTTGACAATCTTTATGGTTGCCGTGAGTCGTTGGTTGATGCGATCAAACGTGCTACTGACGTGATGGTGGCGGGTAAGGTGGCGGTGGTATGTGGTTACGGCGATGTAGGCAAGGGTTCCGCACAAGCATTGCGTGCGCTATCAGCTCAGGTTTGGGTTACTGAAGTAGATCCAATCTGTGCTTTGCAGGCAGCCATGGAAGGCTATCGTGTTGTGACAATGGATTACGCTGCTGATAAAGCGGATATCTTTGTTTCAGCTACAGGTAACTACCATGTGATTACCCATGACCATATGGCTAAGATGAAAAATCAAGCCATTGTTTGTAATATTGGCCACTTTGATAATGAGATTGATATTGCAGGTATTGAAAAGTACCAGTGGGAAGAGATCAAGCCACAAGTCGATCACGTGATTTTTCCAGCAAGCAATGGTTTGCCTGAGAAGCGCATCATCATTTTGGCAAAAGGCCGTTTGGTAAATCTCGGTTGTGGTACTGGGCACCCTTCCTATGTAATGAGTTCTTCCTTCGCAAACCAAGTGATTGCACAGATTGAGTTGTGGAATGCAGTTGGCACGGATAAATACCCTATCGGCGTCTATACCTTGCCTAAGCATTTGGATGAGAAGGTTGCGCGCTTACAGCTCAAAACGCTGAACGCACAGTTATCCGTGTTGTCTGATCAGCAGGCTGCTTATATTGGTGTGACTAGGGAAGGTCCATACAAGGCTGACCACTATCGTTATTAATTAAAGCAAAAAATAGACAGGGCTAAGATCATGGAATTGAGCATTGAATTCTTTCCTCCTAAAACACCTGAAGGTGAGAGTAAGCTGCATCTTGTACGTGCGCGTTTGAGTGAAGCACTTAAGCCCGCATTTTATTCCGTGACTTTTGGCGCTGGCGGATCTACTCAATCTGGCACATTAAAAGTGGTGAGCGATATTCATGCGGCAGGCGCAGCTGTCGCTCCCCATTTATCTTGTGTTGGTAGCTCACGCGAGAGCGTGCATGAAATGTTGAAGCAATACCAGGCTTTAGGTATTCGGCGGATTGTGGCTTTACGTGGAGATTTGCCGTCTGGTATGGGCCAGTATGGCGAGTTCCATCATGCTAATGAATTAGTTGAATTTATTCGCTCAGAGATGGGTGATTGGTTTCATATCGACGTCGCCGCTTATCCAGAAATGCATCCTCAGGCGAAATCACCCGCTAGCGATATAGATTTTTTTGTGCAAAAAATGAAAGCCGGCGCTAACTCAGCAGTAACCCAGTATTTTTATAATAGCGATGCCTATTTCCGTTTTGTAGATGAGGTCTATGATTTAGGTGTCACTGGGCCAGTCATTGCTGGGATTATGCCGATTACAAACAGCAGCCAATTGTTGCGCTTTTCTGATGCCTGTGGCGCAGAGATTCCACGGTGGATTCGTTTGCGCTTACAGTCTTATGGAGACGATATTGCTTCGATTCGCGCATTTGGCGAAGAAGTGGTTACCGATCTTTGCGACCAGTTGTTGTCGGCTGGTGCACCCGGTATACATTTCTACTCACTCAATCAAGCGGATGCCGTTTTGGCTATTGCAAATAACCTAAATCTCAGCAACTCAGCGTAGTAGCCCTGACTCAGTTAGCATGGCATCCAGAGGCTCATCATGCGTTTGGGTCTGCCATTGGGAATCATTTAATTTTTGCCACTGAAACCCAATGCCGACACAAAGCAAGGATGGTTTAGCTTGCCTTAATTGAGCCAAGGTACGGTCAAAGTAACCGCCACCATAGCCAAGGCGCCAGAAGCGGTCTTTACCCGCCTCCTGCGATTCTGACCAGCCAACACACGGAATCAAAATACAGTCAGGTGCCAGCTGAGGTCTGCGAGGATTATTGGGGTCTGGCTCTAGAACACCATGCTGGCTTGGAATTAAGGTATCCCCCTCCTGCCAGGCATAAAAGTCGAGATGCTTATCTGGGCGGGCAAATGGCAGGCATAGCCGGCGCCCTGCCAAAGCATTTACCCAGGCCAAAGCTGTGGGCCGCACATCCACCTCTTCTTGAATGGGCCAATATATACCGATGGACTCAAGTTCACCGAGGGTGCTATTAAGAAAGGTTGCTAGATTAGAGAGTAGGGCACTTTTAGCTCGTTGATAGCCCTCTGCTGCGCCAAATTGCTTTCTTTGGGCAAGCAAGTCCTTACGTAGAGTTTTTAGAGAATTGCCGTGCATATCGCCCATTATCAGGCGAAAATTAAAGGGTATAGTAATTAAACTAGAGAAAGTTCGATAGTGAAAAAGAGGTTTGATATTCGGAGAGGCAAATACCGAGCATTGGGTGGGATTCTATTTCTGGCCCTATGCATCAATGCGCCCAGTATTTTTGCTGAAAAACTTAAGAAACCGAATCTTCCAAAGTCTTATGAAAGTAAGGCGCCCCCAGAAGAAATTGCTGATAGTGATCGGATTTTTATCGAGTTACGAGAAGCCGCCAAAAAGAATGATGTATTTCGTGCTCAGCAATTGGCATCGAGCTTAACTAATTATCCCTATGATGACTATGTAACTTATTTTCGCATTAAGCCACAGCTGTTTGATAGCGCTGGCGGAGCTCGGGCAGATACGAGTGCTGATTCTCAGGTAATGGCATTTTTAAATCAATATCAAGGTAGCGCTCTTTCTGATCGCATGCGTAACGATTGGCTGCTGGTTCTGGGGAAGCGTAAAGACTGGGTGCGCTTTGATGCTGAGTACCCTAAATTTGTTTTAGATGATGACACTCAGGTGAAGTGTTATGCCTTGCAATCTAAGCTAGCTCAAGGAGAGAATCCAACAAAAGTCGGATTGGATGCTCGCTCTATATTGTTGGATCCCCATTACTTTGGGCAAGCTTGCCAGGAATTAGTCCCTGCAATAGTGGGTGCTGGAGGCATGACTCCTGCCGAAGCAAAAGCCATAGGGCGCGCTGCCAGTGAAATGGGTTTTGACACGATGTCTCGCCGCATAGGCGGTGAAGATCCGATTGCCGATGTGGTGAAGTCTGCCAAAGCAGATCCAGCAAAAGCGTATAAAGATTTTTCTCAGAGCGCCTCACGTTTTAGCAAAGAGAATCAGGCCGTTGCTTGGGGTGTTATAGGGCAATTTCTTGCGAAGAAATTAGACCCTAGCGCAGATGATTCATATCGAATGCAGCAAGAGTTGGGATACAACGAACTCCTATCAACCGAAAGTCAAGAGTGGAAAGTGCGCGCAGGTTTACGCGCGAAAGATTGGGTGCTTGTAAAAAATGCCGTTGAAGGTATGAACCCTGCTGTGCGTAGTAAGGATCCAGCATGGACCTACTGGTATGGACGCGCATTAAAGGTAGATGGCCAAAATGAAAAAGCCCGCGAGAGCTTTGAGCTCATTGCGGATCAATACAACTTCTATGGACAGTTGGCTCGTGAAGAGTTGGGTAAATCAAATTACGCACCCATTAAAACTAAGGTATCCGAGCAGGAAGTTGACCTAATGTCTAGTCGGAAGGGTTTCGTTCGAGGAGAGCACCTCTATCAGATGAATTTACGTTTTGAAGGCAACCGCGAATGGAATTGGGAGTTGCGCAATATGACCGATAAGCAACTTCTTGCTGCAGCTGAATATGCCAAACGCATTAACCTCTACGACCGCGTTGTGAATACTGCTGATCGTACCAAGCAAGAGCACGACTTTAGCCTGCGCTATCCAACCCCTTATCGTGATGCCTTATCTCCGATTGCAAAGCAGATTGATTTAAATTTAGCTTGGGCCTATGGCTTGATTCGACAAGAATCACGCTTCATCATGAATGCCTCTTCTTCAGTCGGTGCCGCAGGCCTAATGCAAGTCATGCCCACTACAGCGAAGTATGTAGCCAAGAAAATTGGCATGACTACTTATACAAATGACAAGTTGGGTGATGCTAATACGAATCTGACATTGGGTAGTAATTATTTGAATATGGTCTTGATTGATTTGGATGGCTCTTGGGTCCTAGCGTCCGCAGCTTATAACGCAGGCCCATCGCGCTCAAAAGCATGGCGTGAAAAACTGACTAGTCCAACAGAAGGCGCAATCTTTGCTGAAACAATTCCATTCGCTGAAACACGAACTTATGTAAAGAACGTGCTTGCAAATGCAACCTACTATTCATCTGTAATAAATGGCCAGACGCAATCTTTAAAACAGCGCCTAGGCATAATTACGCCTAAAGTTGCCACTCAATCAGAGCTACCGTAGTACTTACATCAGAATCGGAATTCAATGAAATATGACATCCTACTCATCGGCGGCAACGGCTTTGTTGGAAAGGTTTTGGCCGCTCAATTGCAAGCGGCCGGGTACTCCATTTTATTGCCCACCCGCCACCTGGCAAGTGCACGAGATTTACGCATGTTGCCAAAGTTACATTTAGAAGATGCAGATGTAGATGAGTTCGATGAATTGCAGAAGCTATGCTCACGAATTAAACCCAAGGGTGCAGTCATTAATTTAGTAGGTGTATTGCATGACAAGCCTGGGACTCCATATGGCGAAATCTTTAAGGCGGCACACGTTGATCTCCCCAAAAATATCATGACCGCTATGCAAATGAATGGCCTCAAGCGCTATCTACACATGAGTGCGTTAGGCGCCGATTCAAATGGCCCATCTATGTACCAGAGAAGTAAAGGTGATGGCGAGAAGGCAGTCAAGACCAGTGATTTGGATTGGACAATTTTTAGGCCGTCAGTTATTTTTGGCGCACAGGATCAATTTATTAATTTATTTTCCAAGCTCACCAAATTATTTCCAGTGCTTCCTTTAGCAAATTCTGGAGCACAGTTTCAACCGGTAAGCGTAGACGATGTAGCCACCGCATTTACCAGGGCACTCAAAATGCCAGAGACAATTCATGCATCTTATGACTTGGTTGGGCCCAGCGTTTACACCATGAAAGAAATCGTGGAATTTGCTGCGCGAAAGGCTCATGCTAAATGCGCAATTATTCCAGTGCCTAATTTTATTGGTTATTTACAAGCGTGTGCGTTTGAGTTTTTGCCCGTGCCGACCTTAATGTCACGCGACAATATTGCTTCTATGAAGCTGCCCAATATTTTGCCGGCTCATGGGCGAGACGCACTAATGGATGTGTTTGGCATTAGTCGACGTACCTTGGAGGGGATGAGATAAGCGTATGAAGATTTACGCAGTTGGCGGAGCCATTCGGGATACTCTCATGGGATTGCCGGTAAACGATATTGATTACGTGGTTGTAGGTTCAAGTGCGCAAGAGATGATTGCTCAAGGCTTTCGTCCAGTAGGCAAGGATTTCCCAGTATTTCTGCATCCAGAGACTCAGGCTGAATACGCATTAGCCCGCACAGAACGCAAAACTGGCACAGGCTATAAAGGCTTTCACTTTTATGCTAATCCAACTGTAACGCTAGAAGAAGATTTGGAGCGGCGTGATTTAACGATTAATGCAATGGCGCAAGAGGTTGGTGAGGATGGTAAGTGGTTTGGACCAATTATTGACCCCTATAACGGCCAAAGAGATTTAGCAACAAAGGTATTTCGTCATGTATCCGATGCATTTGCAGAAGATCCCTTACGCTTGTTACGTATCGCTCGATTTGCGGCTCGTTTTCCAGAATTTACCGTCGCCCCAGAAACACTTGATGCACTTAAGGCAATTGTTCGGTCCAATGAATTGGGAGTGCTCTCTCCTGAAAGAATTTGGCAGGAGCTGGCTAGAGGGCTGGTATCTAAAAAACCGATGCGGATGTTCCAGGTGTTGCTAGATACTGGAGCGGCCAAGGTACTTTTACCACCAACACTGGCCTCAGAGTTGACCAAAGAAAACTATCGGGAGGAGCTTGTTGTCCATTTGCACAACAGCGGCAGTCGATTAGAGGATCGTTGTGCAGTGGTCCTGATTCATTTACTTGCAGTTGAGATTCGCTCTTGGGCTGAATGTGTCCGAATGCCTAATGAGGTGCGAGATTTTAGTGAAATTTTTTGTGAACTCTATCAATTGATTCATAAAGGTTTGAGCGAGACCAATCAATCTAGCAATGCGTTATCTTGGTTTAATCGAGCCGATGTTTGGCGTAAACCAGAGCGCGCTCAAGAGCTACTTATTTTAGCCGAGCATATTGGCATGGATGTGGCCGGCTTGACCAAAGCACTCCATGCGGCCCAAGACCTCAATACTGCCAAAATTATTTCTGGGTTAGCAGATAATGAACGATCTAATGGCGAGAGTATTCGTGGCGCAGTGGAGGCGGAGAGGCTTTCCGCGATTGCCTCCGCTCTTTAATGCCTAGAAGTTAAAGTCGGTTTCTGACCCTGAATCCCGGAAGGTCTTCTAGTGCATGGTCCCGCAATAAGATTTTCAAATTCTTTGAGAATGCAAAAGCCTTAAAGAGCTCTCCCATTTCGGCTTCAGATAAAAGTTTCTGCAATGCATTGGAGATGGGTAAAAAGGTTTCGGGATCACTGGGGTCGCCAATTTCTAAGGCAATATCGCCAATGCCCGCATCCAATAAATATGCACCTTGATTGGTTAGAAAGACATCATCAGCATGTTCTTTTAAAGCATTGCGTGCAATTTCTTCCCACTCTACGTGAGTAGTTAAATCACAAAGGCCAGGCAGATAAAAAGGGTCTTGAATAGCGTGATGGCGATGATGTGCCATTAGCGTTCCCTCGAGCCTTTGCGGATGGTAGTACTCAGTCTCTGGAAAGCCATAGTCAAAAGTGAGAAATATGCCAGTATTGAGTTGCTTAGCTACATGAGTAATCCATGCGCTCGCTTGGGTATGTAGTTCGGTAACGTAACCCTCTGAAAAGTTGCTGGTGAGCAAGGTTTGAGATAGCAAAGATTGATCTACTAGGGGGCCAATTTTCCAAATAAACGTATTCCCCTCAAGCGCTACCTCATGCCAATACCAAAAGCCATCTCGATAAATAATGGCATCGCAGGGAATGGCGTCAATCACTTCATTGGCCAGAACAACCCCTTTAAAATTAACGGGTAAAGCGCTGAGCCAGGAGCATTTCGTAGCAAGATCGAGTTTTTCAATAAGACTGCCCAGACGATCTTCTTGTCGTTGGGTCAAATCAGGCGAGATCTCAATGATGTCGTAGCAATCTAAAGAGAAACCTAGCGCATGCAAACGGGTCAATATAGATTCAGCTAGCCTGCCAGTTCCTGCGCCAAATTCCAGAATTTGGGCGGGAAGCCCTGCAGCCTTGAGGCCCTCTAAAACTGGTAAAAGGGTGGAAACGATGGCTGCGCCAAATAGAGGGCTAAGTTCGGGGGCAGTGGTGAAGTCACCGCCGGCACCTAATTTATGGGCGCCAGCACTGTAATACCCCATTCCAGGCTCATATAAGGCCATTTCCATATAGCGAGAAAAGGGAATTTGTCCACCATGGGAGGCGATTTCTGTAGCAATTTTTCTACTTAAGAGCGCGCTATGCTCCGTTTCAATGCTGGTCAAGGTAATATCCATAACTCGCTAGTCTAAGAGAATTTTCTGTGAACCCCAGTTCAATACCCCAATCCCAGCAAAATAAAGCTGTTTTAGTGACCGGTGCCGCTAAGCGCTTGGGGCGTGAAATTGCTTTAGAGTTTGCGCGCCAAGGATGGAATATTGCCGTGCATTATGGCCAATCTGAGTCTGAAGCGCAGATTACTGTCGCAGAGATTCAAAAGCTCGGTCGCCATGCGCAGGCTTTCAAGGCTGATTTTACAAACGAAGCACAAGTCAAAGGCTTATTTACTGAGGTAAGCGCCCAGTTTACAAATCTGCACTGTTTGGTTAATAGCGCCTCTATTTTTGAGTATGATCGCGCCAATTCTGAAACACCTTTAAGCGCAAATAGCCTGCAAGAGCACATGCAAGTCAATTTGGCTGCCCCCATCTTGCTATCTCAGATGATGTTTCAGTGGCATAAAGAAAAAACAAAAGAAGATAGAGATGGCGGTTGCCCAAACAATACCTTGCCATCGGTTATTCAAGTGCTTGATCAAAAGCTGATTAATCTTAATCCTGATTATTTGTCTTACACCTTATCTAAAAGCGCTCTCCTCGCTTCAGTAGAAATCTTGGCAATGGATTTTGCGCCTTACTTGCGGGTGGTCGGCTTAGCGCCAGGCATTTCTCTTCCGTCCGGAAACCAAACTGATGAGGGATTTGCTAAGGCGCATCAGATGACCCCATTGGGAAAATCGTCCACGCCACTAGATGTTGCTAAGGCGGCGGTCTTTTTGGCTGGGTCTAATGCCATAACAGGCAATACGCTTTACGTAGATGGGGGGCAACATTTACTGCCATCAACACGCGATGTGATGTTCAAAACCAATTTTTTATCTTAGTTGCAATATTCATAAAGAAAATAGTTCATGCATGCAATTCTCTCCCATCCCGCTTTAATAGAATGTCGCCGGCTATTTTTGCGTGACTATGAAATCTACATCAATATCGGAGTGCATGATTTTGAAAAGAAGGCGGAGCAGCGCGTCATCCTGAATGTTGATTTATATATCCCACTCACATTGAGTACGCCTACTACAGATGAGCTAGATGAAGTGGTGGATTATGATTTCATGCGAGAAACTATTAAGTCTCTGGCTTCCCGGGGTCACATCCAACTGCAGGAAACCTTTTGCGATGAGATTGTTGCGGCCATGCTCTCGCATCCCAAGGTATTTGCAGCGTGTGTAAGTACCGCTAAACCAGATGTCTATCCAGACTGCCATTCAGTTGGCGTTGAAGTATTTCGGATGAAGACAGTTTAAAAGACGTCATGTGAAAAGAATTGATGTAGCTATGAGTGATACCCGAAAAGTTATTTTCGAAGAAAACAAACTTGAGAAAAAGTTATGCCGCTTGGTGGGTCAAGCCATTGGCGACTTTGGCATGATTGAAGATGGCGATAAAGTTATGGTGTGCGTATCTGGTGGAAAAGATAGTTACGCCATGCTTGATATCCTGCTTAAGCTGCGTGAGCGGGCTCCTATTCACTTCGAAATTATTGCAGTGAATTTAGACCAGAAGCAGCCTGGATTTCCGGAAGATATTTTGCCTAATTATTTGAAAAATTTAGACGTGAAATTTCATATTGAGAGCCAAGATACTTACAGTATTGTCAAGCGTGTTATTCCAGAGGGTAAGACAACGTGTGGATTATGTTCACGTTTACGTAGAGGTATTTTGTACCGCGTTGCTGATGAATTGGGCGCTACAAAAATTGCTCTGGGACATCACCGTGACGATATCTTGGAAACCCTACTATTAAATATGTTTTTTGCTGGCAAGCTTAAGGGGATGCCACCTAAGTTACGCTCAGATGACGGCAAGCATATTGTGATTCGTCCCATGGCGTATGTGCCTGAGAAGTTGCTCGAGCGTTATGCAGTTGATATGAACTTTCCGATCATTCCTTGTAATCTCTGTGGTAGCCAGCCTAATTTACAACGAGGCGCTATGAAAGAGATGTTGCGGGAATGGGAAAAGAAACATCCGGGCCGCGTTGAAAACCTATTCCGCTCTATGCACCATATCGTCCCTTCACATTTAATGGATAGCGAGGCTTTTGATTTCCAGAGTCTTGAGGTCTCTACTGAGTTATCGGGTATTGCCGCTAGATCGGTAGGAGATAAAGCGATTGATGAGACAGAAATTGATGAATTAGCCTGTGGAACTCTGATTCAAGGGATTTATAATCACATTATATGAACATCGTTATTTTGGCTGCTGGGCAAGGAAAGCGGATGAAATCCGCGCTACCCAAGGTACTGCAAACTCTGGCAGGAAAACCTCTTCTTTGGCATGTGCTGATGACAGCTTTGTCCTTGCAAGGAAAGCAAGCTAAAACGAGCCCCATTGTGGTTGTAGGGCATGGTGCTAGCGATGTAAGGGATTTTTTAAGCGCAACCAGTCTAGCAGACCCTACTTTTGCAAAAGTATCCACGGTATTTCAGGCTGAGCAAAAAGGAACGGGGCACGCGTTATTACAAGCCCTCTCCAAATTGGATCCAAATGAAGCTACCTTAGTACTTTATGGCGATGTACCTCTCACTACTAAAAAGACCCTAAACAAGTTGGCTAAGTTGGCCGATGGGGTGCGTGGGCAGAATTCTGCGTTGGCGCTTCTTACTCAGGATTTAAAAAATCCTACTGGCTACGGCCGCATCGTTCGCGATGTGGAAGGTTCTGTGCTCGAAATTGTTGAAGAAAAGGATGCTAACTTAGCGCAAAAAAACATCCAAGAAATTAATACCGGCATCATGATGTTGCCAACTAATTCGCTGAAGAGGTGGTTAAAAGCGTTGCGCGCGAGCAATTCACAAGGTGAGTACTACTTAACAGATGTTATTGCGATGGCCGTAAAAGACGGAGTGCCAATTCGTACAACACAATCAGACGCGGAATATGAAACTATCGGAGTCAATAGTCGCGATCAATTAGCAGCATTAGAGCGAGTACATCAACTTAACATTGCCAAAGAATTAATGGATACCGGCGTATCTCTTGCGGACCCTGCACGCATTGATGTGCGTGGCACCCTCGAGTGCGGTACTGACGTCTCTATTGATGTCGGTTGCATCTTTGAGGGGCAAGTCACTTTAGCGTCTGGAACTAAGATTGGCCCTTACTGCATTATTCGTAATAGCGTAATTGGTGAAGGGGTCTCTATTAATGCCTTTACTCATATTGATGGTGCCAAGGTGGGCGCAAGCTCCATCATTGGTCCTTATGCCCGATTGAGGCTAGGCGCTAATTTAGCTAATGATGTGCATATAGGTAATTTTGTCGAAGTGAAGAATAGTAAAATTGCATCCAGCAGCAAGGCGAACCATCTCGCTTACGTCGGCGATTCAATTGTGGGTTCTAGGGTCAATATTGGCGCTGGCACAATTACTTGTAATTATGATGGCGTAAATAAACACCAAACTATTATTGAGGATGACGTCTTTATTGGTTCAGACACTCAATTGGTTGCCCCAGTTCGCGTAGGTCGCGGCGCTACCATTGGCGCTGGAACGACCTTGACTAAGAATGCCCCTCCAAACCAATTAACCCTTTCAAGGGTAAGACAAATTTCTATGCAGTGGCAGCGCCCAGTAAAAGCAGAAAAACTACCGAGTAAAAAAGTGGTGAAGAAGCTGGTGATTAAATCTGTAAAGGTTAAAAAGTAATGTGCGGAATCGTGGGCGCAGTATCGCGTAAGAATATTGTTGATGTATTAATTGAAGGCCTTCGCCGTCTTGAGTATCGCGGTTACGATTCTTGTGGATTTGCTGTCATTGATGGCAATGATCCAAAGCATCCGATTGAACGTGCACGCACTACCGCTCGTGTATCGGAGTTGTCTGCGCAGGGCAAAGACTTTCACGGCACTTTAGGTATTGCTCATACGCGGTGGGCAACCCATGGAAAACCAGATACTCAAAATGCACATCCCCATATTTCTGGTGGATTGATTGCAGTAGTCCATAACGGCATCATTGAGAACTATGAGGCTCTTCGCGCTGAATTGAAGTCCGCGGGTTATATTTTTACTTCTGAGACGGATACTGAAGTTATTGCGCACTTAATTCACCAGGCATATATCTCAAACAATCAAATTGATTTAGTGGTTTCAGTAAGATCTGTATTGCCACGACTGCACGGGGCATATGCAATTGGCGTTATTGCGCAAGATCGTCCAGACATTTTGGTAGGCGCTCGAGTAGGGTCGCCTTTGGTTGTTGCGATAGGTGAGGACGAGAACTTCTTGGCTTCTGATGCACTTGCCCTCGTGGGCAGAGCACACTCCATGTTGTATTTAGAGGAGGGCGATGTTGCGGTGTTAAGGGCTGAGGAGGTTGTAATCATTGATCAGGCTGGCAAGCTAGTTGACAGAGATCGCAAGTCCATGCCCGCTCAGGCAGACTCAGTTGAATTGGGCCCCTATCAGCATTACATGCAAAAAGAGATCTTCGAGCAACCCCGAGCTATTGGTGACACGCTGGCTAATATTGCCAGCTTTGGCCCAGAGCTATTTGGCGCCGATCCAGAGGAATGGAAAAAGTTTAATCAGATATTGATTTTGGCTTGCGGCACCAGCTACTACTCTGCATGTGTAGCTAAGTATTGGCTGGAAGATATTGCCGGCATACCCACACAAGTAGAGATTGCTAGCGAATATCGCTATCGAACCACAGTACCTAATCCGAATGCCTTGGTTGTGGTGGTCTCGCAATCTGGTGAGACAGCAGATACCTTGGCCGCCTTGCGTCATGCGCAAAGTCTAGGTCATCAATTGACGCTGGCAGTTTGCAACGTGGCCAGTAGCGCCATGGTTCGTGAAACCAAATGGAATTTTCTGACCAAAGCAGGCACTGAGATTGGTGTTGCCTCAACTAAAGCATTTACTACTCAGTTGGTCGCTTTGTATCTTCTGGCCGCTTCCCTAGCAAAGCGTGCTGGCAGAATTAACTCAGAACAAGAAAATAAACTTCTGCGAGAGTTGCGCCACTTGCCAAAGGCCTTGCAGGCAGTTTTGGCGCTTGAGCCGCAAATTATTGCTTGGAGTGCAATCTTTGCAAAATGTGAGAATGCCCTCTTCTTAGGTCGTGGCATGCATTACCCCATTGCCCTTGAGGGCGCCCTCAAGTTAAAAGAAATTTCATATATCCATGCGGAAGCTTATCCTGCGGGAGAGCTCAAGCATGGCCCGCTGGCATTGGTAACAGAAAAAATGCCTGTTGTAACGGTTGCCCCCAAAGATGAATTGTTGGAAAAACTCAAATCCAATATGCAAGAAGTAAAGGCGCGTGGCGGCAAACTTTATATTTTTGCCGATCAAGATACCGACATCACCAGCAGTGAGGGTATCAATGTCATTCGTTTGCCTGAGCACTATGGAAATCTTTCGCCTATTTTGCACGTAGTCCCCTTACAGCTACTTGCGTATCACACGGCATGTGCACTGGGTACTGACGTTGATAAGCCCAGAAACTTAGCTAAGAGCGTCACCGTCGAGTGACCCCAATGGGTGCTTTAGAGCGTTGAGTGCAGGTAATAAGGTTTGTCGGGGTTTTGATGGCAATTAATAAAGTTTTAATAAATAGCTGTTAAGAATAACAATCGTAGAGTGGTAACTCTATTTGAAAATCTTAAAATTGCCCCTATGTTTGTAAGCCATTCCGGACGGTGACCTCAAAGTCATCACATAGCCTATCAATTAGGCCTTCGGTTTCCTTGAAGAAGCAATCCCCGACAGTCTAGCGATATAAGGCCCTATATCGACGATAGATCTTTGCAAAGCGGTCATAAATTTCATCCTCAGAAACGTGGGAATTTATTTTGACTACTAATCTCTCGCCCTCGCTTGATTCGCGTACGTACTTGAAAAAATCAACAATCTTAGCCTTTTAAGTGGGTTGGTTTATTCAGTATTCCCGCTTTATCCCCTCTAACGGATTTTCCCATGACCGAATATCTTGCTGTCATGCAGCAATCTGTAAATTAAGTAATAATGACTAGGTACTAACCCTAGTTTTTAACTTAAAGGAGCCTTAAATGACACAATTATTTAGCCTCTTAAACCAAGTTTTTGCTCACCACAGCAATAGCCATGATTTAGAGCGATATATCAACATCAATAACCCCACTACACATCAAGAGCTGGAAGAGCTTACTCGGGATTACCTCTCTACTGCTAGGGGTATGTAATCATGAAAAAGATCAATTCTTTATTTAGTGACTTAATACAGGCCTGGAAAGAAGCTCAGGTCTGGCAGGCAAAACAAACTGGGTTTAACCACTTTTAAGGTTCAGTTTTTTGGGCGGCGGAGCTGAAGTTGCCCAATCTATTTTCAGGATGTGGATCTTGGCTAAAAGTCCAAGATCCACAAACTCTCTACCATTATTAAGCAGCCCATTGGTGCGCTGATTTTGACTTTTTAATGGTCTTCAAAGGAATTACTCCCGCATGAATCACCCATCTTCGAATTCCACCGCACATATGCCTAAGTGGATGGTGTTTATGTTTGCTTGCGCTTGCGGCTTAATGGTCGCCAATCTTTACTACACCCAACCATTAATAGGATTAATTGCACCAGAGATTGGGTTAAGTGAATCGGCAGCGAGTCTAATTGTGACTCTGACGCAAATGGGTTATTGCGCTGGCCTTATCCTGCTGGTTCCGCTAGGGGATTTGATAGAAAATCGTAAGTTAGTAGTCTTCACTATTTGTGGGGCTATTCTCGCGATTTTTATTGCGATGTTAGCGCCTAATGCGCCTTGGTTTCTCTTTGGATCGCTATTGGTAGGGGTTGGCGCAGTAGCGGTACAAATGCTTATTCCGATTGCTGCCCATATTTCTCCAGAAGAAACCCGTGGGCGCACAATCGGCAACATCATGAGCGGCTTATTGCTCGGCATCATGTTGTCTCGACCACTCGCCAGCTTAATTGCCCACTCGTTTGGTTGGCGTGCTGTGTTTGGTATGTCTGCGAGCCTCTTAACTCTTCTAGCCATCATCTTGTGGCTTCTTCTTCCGATTCGTAAACCCAAATCGGATCATCATTACTTTTCTTTAATTGCCTCACTTTGGCCGTTAATAAGAGACACCCCCATTTTGCGTCGGCGCGCGATATATCAAGCTGCACTTTTTGCTTCCTTCACTCTTTTTTGGACGATTACTCCAATTTTTTTGGCGGGACCGTTGTTTCAGTTATCGCAACGAGAAATTGCATTATTTGCATTAGTGGGGGCTTTGGGAGTAATAGCTGCTCCGATTGGCGGGCGATTGGCCGATAGAGGGTATGCCAAAATCGCAACGGGGTTTGCCTTGAGTTTAGCCGCCGCCGCCTTCTTGCTAGCTCAATTCGGTAGATCTGGATCATTGGTAGCCCTAGTAACGGCAGGAGTGCTGTTGGACTTGGGCGTACAGTGCAATATCGTACTTGGCCAGCGCGCAATTTACTCTCTTGGGGCGGAAGCCCGAAGTCGCTTAAATGCCTTATATATGGCTATATTTTTTGCAGGTGGTGCGATCGGCTCAGCAATTGCCAGCTTAGCCTATGTCACCGGCGGGTGGACGCTAGTTGCTTGGATTGGATTTGCATTTCCTATGGCTGCCTTTCTATACTTTCTTACCGAATAAGAAGGTTACATGCTTCCTTTATCTCATTTGATATGGCTAAGGCGATATGTATGGCTATTGTGTGCGCTGTAAAGTCCAATCAAGGCGATGATTATTAGGCAAACCATCTAATGGCGCAATTCTGATTTAGTGACAACATTTCGCTTGGAAATTATTTTTGACTTCAACTCCAATCTGTGAACAAAACCCCGGCAGTTAAAACAATGCTTTGGAAAACATCGTTTTAAAAACTATGTTTAAATGTTTGCTCATGTAAGGGATATTTGCAATTGCTTATGGTTCTATCAAAAATTTTCCCTATTTTACGTATGCACTGGTTTCTGCTGATTTGTGGAGGACTACTTTCGGCATGTGCTGTTGGGCCTGACTTCAAACAACCTGATGCACCCAAGACTTCTACTTATACTGAAGATGCCCTCTCTAATAAGTTGGCCACTGCCCCTGGGGTACCAGGCGGTACAGATCAAGAGTTTGTTGAGGGCGCGGATATTGAGGCACAGTGGTGGGAGCTCTACAAGTCTCCTGAGCTTGATGCACTAATCAAGAAAGCGCTAGAACAAAATCCTAATTTAGGCGCTGCTGATGCAGCTCTACGTGCCGCTCAAGAAAATGTGAGCGCACAAATTGGCGCACAGTATTTCCCTACAATTGGCTTGAATGGAAATGCTGGACGCGAAAAGCTACCAGCTGCTGCATATGGAACTAATGGGCCTTCTGCCATTTACAATCTCTACAACACCTCAGTTAACGTCTCTTACAAGCTGGATGTTTTTGGCGGCGGCCGCAGAGCAGTTGAGAGCGCTAAGGCGCAAGCAGAGTATCAAAAATTTAAATTAGAGGGTGCATACCTCACATTAACCGCCAACATTGTGACGGGCGCTATACATGAGGCTGCTCTGCGCGCACAAATGCAAGCTACTGCAGAAATTATGAAAGCCCAGCAGAGTCTCGCCGATGTGACCGAAAAGCAATTAAAAATCGGCACTGCAAATAGGGTAGACCTCACATCTCAACAAACTTTGGTAGCAAACTCTCAGGTTGATCTATACAACTATGAGCGTAACCTAGCGTTTGCTCGCAATCAATTGGCCGTCTACACTGGGGAGTTGCCGAGCAATGCTCGAATTACCAAGTTTGACTTAAGTACGCTGCACTTACCAGAGAAGCTTCCTCTCACCGTGCCATCCAGTTTGGTGCGCCAGCGCCCCGATGTGCGTGCTGCTGAAGCCCAACTTAAATCTACCAATGCCCTTGTTGGTGTTGCTACCGCAAACCTTCTTCCCCAATTTAATATCACGGGCGCCATTGGATCCGAAGCCTTGACTACGGCAGCCTTATTTGGCCCCAATGCAGCACTTTGGAGTATTGCTGGTGGTATTTTTCAGCCACTATTTCAAGGGGGGCAGCTATTGGCTCAGCGTCGTGGTGCAATGGCGAACTACGAACAGGCAGTTTATCAATATCAAGCAACGGTATTGGGTGCATTTCAGGAGGTTGCCGATGCCTTGCGCGCATTGGAGACCGGCGCACAAGCCTTAAAGGCGGCATCAGATGCAGAGCGTTATTCCTATGAAACACTCGATCTAGTTCAGCAACAATATAAATTAGGTACCGCAAGTTATCTGGCAGTCCTCTATTACCAAAACCTCTATCAGCAAGCCAAAGTTAAATCTGTTGCCGCACAAGCCATTCGCTTTTCTGATACAGCAGCTTTATTTGCAGCTTTGGGCGGCGGTTGGTGGAATCGAGCAGGTCCTGCATTTCAACCAAAAGAAATAGCCAACAAAGATCAAAATGAAACTCCTCGCGACAATTAAAACTAAGGCGACTGCTAAAGCATTGGAGCTAAAGTCTTGGGCTTCAAAAAAAGCTCAAGAATGGAGGCTTTGCGAAAGGATGACCCCTCTTTGGGGAAAAGTAAAGGCGCTATGGGTTCGTATTGGACAGAAATTACGTCCACGCGAGCGTTTTAAACAAACAAAGGCCTACACAAAACTACAGTCAATGACTCCTTTTCGTCGTCGAATGACGATCATGTTGTGTGGAGTTTTTTTGTTGCTAGGTTTGATTTTTGGTTTTAATCAATTAAAGAATTTAATGATTAAGCATTTCATTGCAGGCAAGGGCGCTCCTCCAGCGGCCGTTTCTACTATGGTGTTGGCTACATCTGAATGGCAGCCCCAGTTATCTAGTGTCGGTAACATTAGGGCGTTTAGAGGTGTAGAGCTAAGTACGGAAATTGGTGGCTTAGTTCAAGCTGTTCCAATTAAGTCAGGTATGGATGTAAACGAGGGAAACTTATTAATTAAACTCAACGATGCTTCTGATGTTGCCCAACTGAACTCCCTCAAGGCCATGTCAGATTTGGCAAAGATTATTAATGAGCGCGATAGACAGCAGCTGGCTATTCAGGCAATCAGCAAGAATGTATTTGATACTAGTAAAGCTGATGCCAAATCTAAACAGGCACAAGTTGATCAGCAGATCGCCTTGGTGGCCAAGAAGAATCTTAAGGCACCATTTAGTGGGCGTGTCGGCATTGTGATGATTAATCCAGGTCAGTATGTTAATCCTGGAGATAAGTTAGTTACCCTGCAAACCTTAGACCCTATCTTTGTAGATTTCAATTTGCCTCAAAGCAACGCAGAGCAAATTCAAGTTGGTCAAGAAATCACGGTCACTACAGATGCATTTAAAGATGTAATTTTTGCTGGAAAAATTACTGCAGTTAGTCCAAAAGTTGATATCAATACGCGCAATATTCAAATTGAAGCGCAGCTAGCAAACCCTGATAAGAAAATCCTACCTGGCATGTTCGCCAACGTGAATGTCAAATTAGGTGGCCCAGTGCAATTGCTGACCCTGCCACAAACTGCGGTGACCTATAACCCCTACGGCTCAACAGTATTTATTGCCAAGCCAACTGGTAAGAAAGATAAGCAGGGCAATCTTACCCTCGAGGCTCAACAAGTATTTGTTACTACAGGCTCAACCCGTGGAGATCAAGTGGCCATCTTAAAAGGTGTGGATGAAGGTGTAACGGTAGTTACTAGCGGCCAGCTTAAGCTCAAAAATGGCACCCCTCTAATTGTGAATAATAAAGTGCAGCCAGCTAATTCACCCGATCCAAAACCACAGGAGTAGGTCTTAGATGAATTGGACTGATATATTCATCCGAAGACCAGTGTTATCACTGGTGGTGAGTGCACTCGTGTTGATCTTTGGTTTAAAGGCTGTCGCCTCCCTCCCAGTAAATCAGTATCCGAAAACACAAAATGCAGTTGTGACAATTACAACTGCTTACTACGGCGCCGATCCAGAAACCATTGCAGGCTTTATCACGCAACCTCTAGAGGCAGCCATTTCACAGTCGCAGGGAATTGATTATTTGTCTTCCTTGAGCGTAAGTGGTGTTTCAACAATTACAGCTACCTTGAAGCTGAACTATGACTCTAATGCAGCCTTAACTCAAATTCAGACGCAAATTAGCTCAGTCAAAAATCAACTGCCACCACAGGCTATGGAGCCTGTATTAACAGTGCAGGTTGGCCAGCAGACCGCTGCGATGTATATAGGTTTTCAAAGCAGTGAAATTGCTAACAATGCCGTTACAGATTACTTGTTGCGCGTAGTAAAGCCAAAACTCGATTCAGTAGATGGCGTACAAAATGCTGAAATTACCGGCGGTAGAAAATTTGCATTACGTGCCTGGCTAGATCGCGAAAAAATGGCTGGCTTGGGAGTTGGTGCTGATGATGTTTTTGCCGCAATGTCAGCCAATAACTATTTATCTGCGCTGGGCAGCACCAAAGGCGATATGGTTTCTGTAGATTTGGTTGCTGGGACTGATTTGCACTCTTTGGATGATTTTCGTAAGTTGGTTGTTAAAAAGGATGGTACTAATTTAGTTTATTTAGATCAAATTGCCACTGTAAGCATGGGCTCTGAGGATTACAACACCAATGTAGCCTTTGGTGGCAAGACGTCGGTGTTCGTTGGCATTAAGGTAGCTCCTCAAGCGAACTTATTAGAAGTTGCTCAGCGTGTGCGCGATGTTTTTCCGAGCATTCAAGACCAGTTGCCGATAGGAATGACTGGAAAAATTGTCTATGACTCCACTAAGTTTATTACCAGCTCCATTAATGAGGTGATAAGTACCCTGATAGAGGCGCTACTCATTGTTACGGTAGTTATTTATCTCTTTTTAGGAAGTGTGCGCGCAGTAGCGGTTCCGGTAATAGCGATGCCTCTCTCATTAATCGGCACATTCTTTCTCATGCAAGTGCTAGGTTACTCTATTAATTTACTGACACTTCTAGCCTTAGTTCTTGCTATCGGATTGGTGGTGGATGATGCAATTATTGTGGTGGAAAATGTAGACCGCCATATGAAAGAGGGAAAGTCCCCATTAGAGGCTTCATTAGTTGCTGCTCGTGAGCTTGGCGGCCCGATCTTGGCAATGACCATTGTATTGATAGCAGTTTTTATTCCGATTGGTTTTCAGGGTGGTCTAACTGGGGCACTCTTTACTGAATTTGCATTTACTTTAGCAAGCTCAGTAGCGGTTTCGGGCCTAATTGCCTTGACGCTTTCACCAATGATGTGTTCTCGCATATTTACTGAAGAGCAAGAAGCCTCCCCTTTCGTTCAAAAGATTGATCACATCTTTGAAAAGGTACGCCATAGCTATCAAAGCACATTACGTGAATTGCTCACCACTTGGCAGGTCATCATTGTGATGGGAGTAATCCTTTTGGGAGGTGTCGCTTATTTATATGCTACTGCTCGCTCTGAACTTGCGCCTACAGAAGATCAGGGAATTGTATTAATGCAGGCTACGGCACCCGCTAACAGCACAGTTAACCAAATGCAGACTTATGCCGATCAGATTTACCAGATTGCCAGTGCAGAGCCTGAGTATGAGCAAGCCTTCCAAATTACTAGTGCTACTACTAGCTTCGGCGGTATTCTCTTAAAAGATTGGGATCAGCGGAGTCGCAATTCCACAAAGTTTCAAGAGGATATTCAAAACAAATGGAATGGGATCGCTGGCGCCCGTATAGCTGCCTTTCAATTCCCCGCTTTACCAGGCGCGCAAGGCTTGCCAGTACAAGTAGTTATTAATACAACTGAATCGTATGAACAGTTAAATGAAGTTTCTCAAGCGGTTCTTGAGAAAGCTCGTAGTAGCGGCAATTTCTTTTTTGTAGATTCGGATTTAAAAATTGATAAACCGCAAGACGTATTGGTAATTGATCGTGAAAAAGTTGCCGCATTGGGGATGACGCAGCAACAAGTTGGTGCTGCACTATCCGCAGCGCTTGGTGGCGGTTACGTCAATTACTTTTCGGTAGCTGGGCGATCCTATCGTGTGATTCCACAGGTAAAGCAGGTTGATCGCCTAAACCCTGATCAAGTTTTGGATTACTACATTCGCACCCCTAGTGGACAAATGATCCAGGCACGCACAATTGCAAGCATTAAACAAAAGGTAGTACCTCAGTCAATTAATCATTTTCAGCAACTAAACTCCGCAACAATTTCTGGAGTGGGCACGTCATTTATCTCACAAGCGGGCTTATTAGAGTTCATGCGCCAGACTTTAAAAGAAGTGGCGCCCAGTGGCTACTCCATGGATTACTCAGGGCCCTCCCGTCAATTCATGAATGAGTCAGGTGGATTTTTAGGCACCATGTTCTTTGCAATTCTTATCGTATTTTTAGTGCTAGCTGCTCAGTTTGAGAGTTTCCGAGATCCTATTGTGATTTTGGTATCTGTACCGCTTGCTCTATTTGGAGCGTTGATCTTTATTAACTTAGGCTTTACAACCTTGAATATCTATACTCAGGTTGGATTAGTAACCCTTATGGGATTGATTAGCAAGCACGGTATTTTAATTGTGGAGTTTGCTAATGAATTGCAGGTTTCGGGAAGAAGCAAGGTCGATGCGATTGTTGAGGCCTGTAGCGTTCGTCTTCGCCCGATCTTGATGACAACTGCCGCGATGGTATTAGGCGTGGTTCCGCTAGTCATAGCCTCAGGTGCCGGAGCAGCGGGCCGAAAATCTATGGGGATTGTAATTCTTACGGGACTCTCTATTGGCACGCTCTTTACGTTGTTTGTGGTACCAGCGATGTATCTTTTCATTGGCGAAGATCACCACGTTAAGAAATTTAAAGAGCAATAAATAGCCCGTAGTAAAACTAAAGAAAAAGGGTGAACTAAATTCACCCTTTTTTATCTATAACTGGCGCTGTAGGCCTGACGATTCCTACTTCAATATGTTCAGCTCTTTTTCAGCAACAACGCTATATTTCGTTTCGGTTTCTACGCGGTTCATCCAAGCATCTATATTTTTTAAAGGTAAGCGGGGGCCAGTTTTTTCAGGAAAGTGGACATTTAATAAGATCCAACGACTAACGCAGAGCGCTACTGCTATGTCACAGATTTGAAATTGACTTCCTGCACAGTAGGTTCGAGTCGCCAAGTTTTGATCTAACAAAGCAAGCAATTGATTGGTGTCTTGGTAAGATTTTTTGATCACCGCATAGTTTCGTTGATCTTCAGGTGTTCTAGTTAAGCCTACAAATGCAACACGCAAAGTAGGCCACATGCTTCCAAGTTGCCAGTCGAGCCACTGCTCTGAATATTGACGAGTTTCTAGGTCAGCAGAGAACCTTTGAGCCTTGTCATACTGTTGAGTTAAGTAACGCATGATGGTATTGGATTCCCAAAGAACGAATTTATCATCCTCTAAAGTAGGAACTAAGCCATTAGGATTGAGCTTTAAAAATTCAGTGGTACGGTTTTTGCCAAAATGTAACCCTGCATCAATCCGCTCAAAATCCCTTCCTTCAACAAGGTTCAACTCGGCAAGACACCACAATACTTTTTGAACATTGATAGAACTTTTTCTTCCCCATAAACGCATCATCATAATTCCCCCTTGAGAATTGGTTAAGAGGTTTTTATTTCGCGTAAATCTAAACCAACAAATTTACTATGGGCAAAGATCAGGGGCTGCTTTTCGGAGTGATTTTTGAGCTGTAGCACCTTGGCAACGATGATATTGTGGTCGCCACCAGTGTGTACTGAGAGAGTCTCGCATTCATAGTAAGCAACACAGTCATTAATTTGAGTGAGACCACTTGCTAAAATTTTGTGCGGAATATTGACGAATTGATTTTCTTTAACCGTAGCAAAATGCATTGCCATAGACTCTTGTGATCGCTCGAGCACATGAATCAGTTGCCTGTGACCTACCTCAAAGTACGGCATTAACCGAGAATGTTTTTTAAGGCTCCATAAAATTAATGGCGGCTCTAAAGAAACTGTATTAAATGAGCTAATCGTGATCCCATGTGAACTTTTTTCGGCATCAATACAGGTAATAACAGTAACCCCAGTCGCAAAAGAAGAAAATCCTTTGCGCAGCTCTTGAGGGGTAAATGGGGTCATCTAATTTGGATTACTTGTTAACTTGCAGGGTATCAACGGGAATATTTGTTCCTGGAATGGGGGTTAAGATTTCATTCTCCTCAGCTTTTACGCACTTAAAGCGGTACTCTTTGCCTGCCTTTGACAAAAAGCTAGCGCCTTGGTAGAAGTCACTCTTACAGATCTTGGAGGCAAAATCCATCACATCTTGGGGATCTGCGCTAGAAGTAATCAAGCGCATATTACCCATGGACATGTTGAGCTGACTTGAAGAGCAGCCAAGGAGTGTCAAGCCAGAAATCGCGGTTAATAGTAGAATTTTTTTCATGGAAACCTCCATAATTAGCAATGCTCGTTAGGATAAACCTATTAAGCAATTGCTGTGAGGAATTGCCCTATTTAAAAAAGGAAGAGACATGTTTAAGGCTATTTTGATTAATAAGGATGAGCATGGCTACCGGGCCGAGCTTACGCAGATTGATGAAGCAAGCTTGCCCGAAGGTGAGGTCAGGGTAAAGGTTCTGTATTCCACGCTCAATTATAAAGATGGCCTAGCTATTACAGGCAAAGGCCCGGTAGTTCGCAGTTTTCCCATGGTTCCTGGCATTGACTTTGCTGGCGAGGTTTTAGAGAGCAGCAGCCTAGACTTTAAGGTGGGTGACATGGTGCTTCTTAATGGATGGGGTGTGGGCGAAGGGCATTGGGGCGGCCTAGCCCAACAAGCTCGCGTCAAGGCTGATTGGCTTATTCCGTTACCCAAAGGCTTCACCGCAAAGCAGGCATTAGCAATTGGTACTGCCGGCTATACCGCGATGTTGTGTGTAATGGCCTTGCAAAAACATGGTCTTCAGCCTAGTGATGGTGATGTTTTAGTGACTGGTGCTGCAGGGGGTGTTGGCAGTTTTGCAATTACCCTTTTAAGCAAGCTGGGCTTTAAAGTGACAGCTAGCACTGGTCGCATGGCAGAGGCCGAATATTTAAAAAAATTAGGCGCCACCGAAGTTATCGATCGGACGGCTTTATCGGCACCAGGTAAACCACTTGCAAAAGAGCGTTGGGCCGCTGTGGTTGATAGCGTTGGCAGTCATACATTAGCCAATGCCTGTGCGCAAACCAAGAGCGACGGGGCGGTTGCCGCTTGTGGTTTAGCTCAAGGCATGGACTTTCCTTCCACGGTTGCACCATTTATTTTGCGTGGCATTACTTTGTATGGCATTAATAGCGTGACCGTACCTCGTGCAAAACGCATTGCTGCTTACGAGCAACTCAGTCAGCTAGTTGACCTCAATACCTTAGCCGAAATTTCACATGAGATTAGTTTGGGGGAGTCGATTAAGTATGCTGCAGAATTGATGGCGGGAAATGTGCGCGGTCGCTTAGTTGTTAACGTAAATAAGTAACCATAAAAACTATGGAGATGTATTAATCTGCCGAGGATTTTCGTACATTTAGCTGTACGCAAACCTCGAGTTTTTCTGTGTTGGAAAGTTTTGGCCAAGAGGCAATTTCTGTAAGGGTGCGAAAGCAGCCGTGACAATAACCGCTTTCAGGGTTAATGTCGCACCAATTGATGCAAGGCGAAGGAACAATTGTCAAAGTAAACCTAATAATATGAATACACCAAACCAATCAAGTACTGCTAACTCAATCCATTATCCCTTAGGTGATGCATTGCCTGAGCCTGGTAGCACGATTGAAATTGCGCCTGGTATCCGCTGGGTGAGGATGCGCCTACCATTTGCCTTAGACCATATTAATCTCTGGCTTTTGCGTGACACGATTGAAGGCGTAGAGGGTTGGACAATTGTGGATTGCGGAATTGCCAATGACGAGACCAGAACCTCTTGGGAGCAGGTATTCGTAACTCAGCTAGATGGTCTGCCTGTATTGCGTTTGATCGTGACACATATGCACCCTGATCACATTGGCCTTTCGCAATGGTTATGTGAAAAGTGGCAAGTGCCATTATGGATTTCAATGACAGATTATTTAACTGCGCAATGGTTGAGTCATAAAGAAGGGGGCGCTACCATTGGCTCACGTGCAGGCAGCGGTGGTTCTGCGGACCACTTTCAAAAGCATGGCTTAATTACTCCGGAAGATTTAGAAAAAATCAGAGCCCGCTCTAATTACTATAGCAATATGGTTCCCGGAATTCCTCGTCAATATCGACGCATCATGGACGGAGAGGTAATTTTGATTGGTGGCCATAAATGGCAAACCATCATGGGATATGGACATGCACCTGAACATGCCTGTTTATATTGTCAAGAATTAGGAGTATTGATATCAGGTGACATGGTGCTACCTCGCATCTCTACGAATGTTAGCGTTTACGACGCTGATCCCGATGCCGATCCTTTGGGTTTGTATTTAGATTCTTTAGAAAAGCTAGATTGCCTGCCTGCTGAAACCTTTGTTCTACCATCTCATGGAAAACCATTTACTGGAATAAGACTAAGAATTGCACAGTTAAAAGCACACCATGATGAACGCTTAGCCGAAACAATAGCCGCATGTAAAAAACCGGCACATGCTCGAGAGATTGTGCCGGTTCTGTTTAGGCGGGAATTAGATATTCACCAAATGACTTTTGCTATGGGGGAGGCTATTGCTCATCTGAATTACCTACTTCGTCGAGGAAAGTTGAGCCGCCAGCTTTGCGACGACGGGGTGTTGAGGTTTTGCGCGCTTTAGCTCTGGATTTGGAGCTCGATTCTTCTGCTGAACCAGTTGCCGCTGCCCCGGCTGCAGAAACTGCATCGCCAAATGACTTAAGTGCCATCATAGTGGCGTGCTGGACTTCTAGGCCCTGAATGGTGGACTTGAGGATGTTGAGGTTTAAGTTAAGCCAGCTCTCAACGCTTTTAAGATCTTTAATCCGTTTTTCAAGCTCGTCTACATCTAAGCCTGGAAAAGCGGACCCAAAGCCACCGCCAGCCTTGGTGGCATCAGTGGTAAAGGGAAATTGCCCCGGCATTTGCCCGGCTGCATTTTGACCCCACATGGTTTTAAACATTTCAAGGCTTTGATTGAATTCTGGAATGGTTCCAAACATATGAGCTCCGGGTTAGATGGAAAGTCGCTTTTACCAATAGAATAAGGGATTCTAGAGATTAATCCCGGCTAAGTAATGCAATTTAATGGTTTATCCCAATCCTACACCCGCGGTCAGGCACTTCCTGGGCTTTTGAAGCAGCGCATCCTTATTTTAGATGGCGCCATGGGCACCATGATTCAGCAGTACAAATTGTCAGAGGCTGACTATCGCGGTCTTCCAGGTAGCACTCGATTTGAAGAACATTCTGACGACATCAAGGGAAATAATGAGCTCCTGGTTTTAACGCAGCCTCAAATTATTAGCAAGATTCATGAGCAGTACCTAGACGCTGGTGCTGACATTATTGAAACCAATACCTTTGGCGCCACTTCAGTTGCCCAAGAAGATTACAAAATGGCGCACTTGGCACGGGAGATGAATGAAGTTTCAGCGCGTTTAGCGCGTGCAGCTTGTGATAAGTACAGCACTCCCAGTAAACCCCGTTTTGCTGCGGGTGCCATTGGCCCCACGCCTAAAACAGCAAGTATTTCACCTGAAGTCAATGATCCAGGTGCACGTAATGTGACCTTTGATGTTTTACGCGCATCTTATCGCGAGCAGATTGAGGGACTCTTTTCTGGGGGCGTTGATTTATTTTTAGTTGAGACGATTTTTGATACGCTAAATGCCAAGGCTGCATTATTTGCGCTCGATGAATTTTTTGAGGAGACGGGCGAACGTTTACCCGTGATGATTTCTGGCACTGTGACCGATGCCTCTGGACGTATTCTATCTGGGCAGACTGTTGAGGCGTTCTGGAATAGTTTGCGCCATATAAAACCGCTGACTTTTGGTTTGAATTGCGCCTTGGGCGCTGCACTTATGCGCCCCTATATTGCAGAGCTTGCCCGTATTTGTGATGCAGCAGTTTCTTGTTATCCCAATGCCGGACTGCCCAACCCTATGAGTGATACCGGCTTTGATGAGACGCCAGAAATTACTTCAAGCTTAGTGGATGGCTTTGCCAAGGATGGGCTGGTTAATTTAGTTGGTGGTTGTTGTGGAACTACGCCGGATCATATTCGGGCGATTGCTAATGCTGTTGCGAAACGTAAACCTCGCGTCTTCTATCGTGATGATGCGGAGGCTTCAGCATGAATAAGAAAGTAATGCCAGCCATGAAGCTTTCAGGTTTAGAGCCGTTCAATGTAACTGCAGATGTAGGCTTTGTAAATATTGGTGAGCGTACTAACGTTACTGGTTCAAAAGCATTTTCACGCATGATATTAAATAATCAATTTGATGAAGCTTTAGTAGTTGCTCGCCAGCAGGTTGAAAATGGTGCTCAAGTGATTGACATCAACATGGATGAAGCCATGTTGGATTCTGAGGCAGCGATGACCCGTTTTTTAAATCTCATTGCTTCAGAGCCAGACATTGCACGTGTTCCCATTATGATTGACTCCTCAAAGTGGAGCGTCATTGAAGCTGGTTTGAAGTGTGTTCAAGGCAAGCCTATCGTTAATTCAATTTCATTAAAAGAGGGTGAAGAACCTTTCAGAAAACAGGCACGCTTGATTCGTCGTTATGGCGCTGCGAGCGTGATAATGGCTTTTGATGAAGCGGGTCAAGCAGATACTTTCAAGCGCAAGACAGAAATTTCTCAGCGATGCTACGAAATTCTAGTAAATGAAATTGGCTTCCCAGCTGAAGATATTATTTTTGATCCGAATATTTTTGCGATTGCCACTGGCATTGAAGAGCATGATAACTATGCGGTTGATTTTATTAATGCCACTCGTTGGATTAAAGAAAATCTCCCTGGTGCGAAGGTAAGCGGGGGCGTATCAAATGTGAGTTTTTCATTTCGCGGAAATGATCGCGTACGTGAAGCAATTCATACTGTATTTCTGTATCACGCCGTTCAAGCTGGCATGGATATGGGTATTGTCAATGCTGGTCAGTTGGGCGTATATGCTGATTTAGATCCTGAGTTGCGTGAGCGCGTTGAAGATGTAGTGCTGAATCGTTTTAAAGAGAAAGAGGGCAAAACCCCTACTGAGCGCTTGCTTGATATTGCCGATCAATTTAAGGGCGGTGGCGCTAAACAAGTAGAAAATTTAGTTTGGCGTGAGGCTTCAGTACGCGAACGCTTAACTCATGCATTAGTGCATGGCATTACGACATTCATCGAGGAGGATACTGAAGAGTTACGCGCACACATTATGGGTGATGGCGGAAGGCCAATTGAGGTTATCGAAGGTCCGCTGATGGACGGCATGAATGTCGTTGGGGATTTATTTGGCGCTGGCAAGATGTTCCTACCTCAAGTGGTCAAGAGTGCACGCGTTATGAAGCAAGCGGTAGCAATATTAATTCCGTATATTGAGGAAGAAAAACGTTTACATATTGCCGGAGGCGGTGAAGCAAAAGCCAAGGGAAAGATTGTAATAGCGACCGTTAAAGGCGACGTGCATGACATTGGTAAGAATATTGTCACCGTGGTCTTACAGTGTAATAACTTTGAAGTGGCCAATATGGGTGTCATGGTGCCTTGCGCAGAAATCCTCAAAAGAGCCAAGGAAGAAAAAGCAGATATCGTTGGACTCTCTGGCCTCATTACCCCATCGCTTGAAGAGATGACTTATGTAGCTCAAGAAATGCAGCGTGATGACTATTTCCGTGAACGCCAGATTCCATTAATGATTGGCGGTGCGACCACTTCACGTGTTCATACTGCCGTGAAGATAGCGCCTCACTATGACGGTCCAGTGGTATATGTGCCTGATGCCTCACGCTCAGTTTCTGTAGCATCAAGCCTGCTTTCGGATGTGAGTTCTAAGAAATTTATTCAAGACCTACGTGATGACTATGTACGTATTCGGGAGCAGCATGCCAATAAGAAAGCAGCGCCAACGATTTCATTGGCGGCTGCACGTAAGAATCGTGAGTTGATTGACTGGTCAACTTACATACCAGAGAAACCTAAATTCATCGGTCGCCGCATCTTTAAGAACTTTGCTTTGAGCGATATAGCTAAGTACATTGATTGGACGCCCTTCTTTCAGACCTGGGATTTGGCTGGAAAATTTCCCGCCATCCTTGATGATGAAGTAGTTGGGGTTGAGGCTCGCAAAGTATTTGAAGATGCAAAAGCATTGTTGGATAAATTGATTAAAGGTCAGTGGTTACAGGCTGACGCCGTAGTAGCTTTTTATCCAGCCAATACTATAGGTGACGATATCGTTCTCTATAGCGATGAAAAACGTGAACACCCTCTCTTTGTCTGGCATAACTTACGCCAACAAGCAGAGCGTCCCGTGGTAGATGGCGTGCGCCGTCCCAATCGCTGCTTGGCAGATTATGTTGCACCAAAAGATTCCGGAGTTGCTGATTACTTGGGTTGCTTTGCGGTAACAACTGGGCATGGTGTTGAAAAGAAGGTAGCTGAGTTTCAGGCTAAGCATGATGACTACAGCGCAATTATGTTGAAGGCTTTAGCGGATCGCTTGGCAGAAGCTTTTGCTGAGCTCATGCACCATCGAGTTCGTACCGATCTCTGGGGTTATGCGGCGGATGAGATCCTAACCAATGAACAAATGGTAAATGAAGAATACCGGGGTATTCGCCCAGCACCCGGCTATCCCGCATGCCCTGCCCATGAGGTGAAGGAAGACTTGTTGCGCGTAATTGGGTCGGAAGATATTGGCATGACCTTGACGGAATCCATGGCCATGAATCCTGCATCGAGTGTGAGCGGTTTTTACCTAGCCCACCCAGATGCACGCTACTTTAATGTAGGCAAAGTATCGGTCGATCAGGTGGAGGACTTAGCTAAACGACGCGGACAATCGGTTGATGACATCCGTCGTCAACTAGCTAGTTCAATTGACTAGGTGCCCATTACCGTTTATAAGATGAGCTTAAACGCCCCATAGCACAGGCTCATCCTTAGCTTTAGCCTGTTTCATTAATTCTAAGAAGGGGTAGGCTCTTTGCCCAAGCCGATCGGCTAATTTAGGCGAGTCCATGGCTTTATCACCCGATTCTTTGGTTTGAGCACGCTCATCTAAGTCTTTCAGAATGGCGGTCTCCAGGGTGGTAATCAGGCTTGGCAGCTGCTCTTTGGTGAGAATGCCTCTACGCTCTAAGGGGCGATCAAGAATATCAAATATCCGTTTAGTCAGATCAGCCAGCATAATGACATCTGGACCGGCTTTTGAACGAAATTGATAGATCATTCTTATAGCTTACCACCTGATAAACTCACTTATCTATGTTGTTAACTAATAAAAATCGTTTAATTGAAATGCTGAGTGATGCACTCCATGAGATTGCACAGGAACGAGGCCTAGGGGAGACCCCACAGCCCCGCCTAGAGCGCCCAAAGGCGTTTGATCATGGTGATGTGGCTTGCAATATTGCTCTTCAGCTTGCTAAGGCATGGAAGCTCAGCCCCAGAGATTTGGCACAAGCTCTGGTTGATCATTTGGAGCAACAGATAGGTTTTCGTAATCTGATTGCTTCCTGTGAAATTGCTGGCCCGGGATTTATTAATTTCCGGCTGAGTAATGCCGCTAAGACAACAGTTATTCAAGAGATACTTTCCGAGGGCGCTCACTTTGGCCAACTCACCCCAGGTACGGGCCCGGTAGCAACTGCCATGATTGAGTTTGTTTCTGCCAATCCAACTGGGCCGTTGCATGTGGGTCATGGTCGTCAAGCCGCTCTTGGCGATGCACTAGCTAATTTGTTGGCTACCCAGGGCATTAAAGTCCATCGTGAGTTTTATTACAACGATGCTGGTGTGCAGATCGCCAACCTTGCTTTGTCTGTTCAAGCCCGTCTAAATGAGTCAAAACCAGGCGATGCTACTTGGCCAGAGAATGCATATAACGGCGAATACATTGCGGAAATTGCAGAGGCATATAAAGCTTCTTCCCAGTATCGCAATGATTTAATGCCACCTGAAAAGATCGAAGCCATTCGTCAGTTTGCCGTGGCCTATTTACGCAACGAACAAGACATTGATTTAAAAACTTTTGGCGTTCAATTCGATTGTTATTACCTAGAATCCTCTTTATATAGCGATGGTAGTGTTGCCAAAATAGTTGAAGATTTAGAGAGTATCGGTAAAACCTATGAAGGTGATGGGGCATTGTGGCTAAAGACGACAGATGACGGTGATGATAAAGACCGTGTCATGCGTAAGTCTGATGGTAGTTTTACTTACTTTGTGCCTGATGTGGCCTATCACGCCAGCAAATGGCAGCGTGGCTTTGAGAAAGTCATTAATGTGCAGGGTAGTGATCACCACGGCACTATTGCGCGTGTCCGCTCAGGTCTGCAGGGCGTTGCTAAAAAGCGTGGCTGGGATATTCCTAAAACCTATCCCGAATATGTTTTGCACAAGATGGTCACTGTGATGCACCGTGGTGAGGAGGTAAAAATCTCCAAACGAGCAGGATCTTATGTCACGGTGCGCGACTTGGTTGAATGGTCCGGTGGGGTCACTCCAGATATGACGGCGGGAGAACGCGAGCTTTCATTGCAGCGTGGCCGTGACGCTGTTCGATTCTTTTTGATTTCTCGCAAGGCTGATACTGAGTTCGTATTTGATATTGACTTAGCTCTACAGCAAAATGATGAGAACCCTGTGTTCTATGTTCAATATGCTCATGCGCGAATTTGCTCCATCTTGACCCACTGGGGCGGAGAGCTTGCCGACCTAAAGTTAGCGGATCTCACGTTATTGCAAAGCAAAGCTTCTGATCATTTGTTGCGTCGTCTTGCTGAATACCCAGAAGTCTTGACTACTGCGGCTGCAGAGTTGGCCCCCCATGCTTTGGCGTTTTACTTGCGAGATTTAGCGGGCGACTTCCATGCCTTCTATAACGCTGATCGCGTGTTGGTTGATGATCTTGGGTTGAAATTAGCGCGCTTAGCTTTGCTCTCTGCTACTCGCCAAGTACTTGAAAATGGTTTAAAAGTGTTGGGTGTATCCGCACCCGCTAAGATGTAATGTGCGGTGCTGCAGTAAAACAAAAAAAGTGAACATGCGGGATGGGGATAAGATGAAAAAAATGAATCAAGAAACCAGCTTTATTCAGAATTCAGACACATCAAGTCCTGAGTATGGCGGCACAATTCTCGGTTTTATATTGGGTTTAGGCGTTGGTTTAGGCGTCGCTTTTCTGATTGCTTTTTACCTGTCAAAAAATACTCCTCAAGAGCGTCCTGGGGTAAGGGCATCTAATCTGCCATTAACCATTAAGTCTGCCCCAGCACAAGGCGAGCTAACGGCTCCATCAGAGTCTGTCGATTTGAACAAACCACTGCAAAGTAAGTTGCCTGCCTCCGCAGCGACTATAGCGGATCCCATCGGAGATGTGGCTAATGGCAAGAAACCTGCCGAGATGGCTTCGGCGCCAGCAGTCACGGTTAAATCTGACGCAATCTATTTTTTGCAAGTTGGTGCATTTGTTAAGCGACCTGATGCGGACGCACAGAAAGCCAGCCTAGCAATTCAAGGGATTCAGTCGCAGTTAAGTGAAGTAACAACCGATGGCAATACACTTTGGCGTGTTCGGGTAGGGCCATTCAACAGTATTGATGAAGGCAATTCTGTGCGGGACAAGCTAAATGGTATGGGCATTAAACCAACTGTAATTAAATCGAGCAAATCATGATTCCATTATCTAAAAAAGTTTTAACCTTTATTGCAATGCTGTTGCTTGCATTTTCATTCGCTGGAGTTACGGCCGCTCAGAGCTCGAAGATTGAAGAGGGCTTTGATTACCGAGTTCTTCCCGTGCCGCAGCCAGTAGAGGCTAAAGGAAAAGTAGAAGTCATTGAATTCTTTTGGTATGGCTGCCCACATTGCTATGACTTTGAGCCTGAGCTAAGTGCTTGGGTTAAGCGACAGCCTAAAGATGTAGTGTTTCGAAGAGTTCCAGTTGCATTTCGCGATGAATTCTTGCCTCATAGCCAGCTCTTCTATGCGCTGGAAGCTATGGGAAAAGGTGATTCGCTGAATGAAAAGGTGATGTATGCCATACATAAAGAGAATAAACACTTGATGACCGAGAGCGAGATCGCCGATTGGGTTGCTTCCCAGGGCATTGATCGAAATACTTTCTTGGCGACCTATCGCTCTTTTGCCGTAGTATCCAAGACAAGAGCTGCAAGACAGCTGGCTGATGCCTATCGTATTGATGGAGTTCCAACCATTGTGATGCAGGGTCGTTATGTCACATCCCCCTCAATCGCAGGCACTAAGGCCAAGACGCTTCTGGTGATGGATTATTTAGAGCAAAAGATCCGTAAAGATAAATATCAGTAGGTCTCAAGCCTTATTTAAATCCTGACGAAGCGGCGCACAATCCAAAAATAAAGCGGATAAGGTAGGATTCTGAGAAATTTCATAAATCTTGTAAATCGTTTGGGGAAGTGAATATCAAATTCCCCTTTTTGGATCCCGCTTAATATTTCATGGGCTGCTTGCTCTGAAGTAATTAATGCGGGCATCTCAAAATCATTCTGCGCTGTAGCTTCTGTAGCCACAAAGCCTGGTGAAATTAAGTGAACGCTAATACCCTTGGGTAGCAAATCGTAATATAGAGTTTCGCAAAAATTAATAATCGCCGCCTTGCTGGGGCCATAGGCCAAGGCTTTAGGAAGACCGCTGTAACCTGCGACACTACCGACAATCGCTATATGCCCCGAATGATTTTGGAGCATTTGAGGCAGGACTATGGCTACTGCTCGCATGGGTCCTAGGAGGTTAGCATCAATAGTTTTCTCAGCAATGCTGATTTCAAATTCATCCGCACGTATGGGGACATACATGCCGGAGACAAAAAGCAATACATCAAGGCAGCCCCAATTCTTAATAATTTCTTGATAAGCACTTTGCATTTGCTCTGCATGGGTGACATCAGCGGAGAGAACTAAGGTCTGGTTTGCTGGGGCTGTGCTAGCTAATTGAGTAAGCGGAGCAATGCGCCGACTAGATAGAGCCACTTGTGCACCAGCAGCTAGCAATGCTTTGCTACAAGCCTCCCCTATACCGCTAGATGCTCCAATGACCCAGACGCGCTTACCTGACCAGCTCCCTATGCCTAACTGATTCATGCTGCTAATGTACTGCGCAAGGGGGACTCTGGTTTATGGCTGAGAGTGAACTGAACAACATCGATATTCTTTTCTGCAAATCCTGCAGCGCAATACATGAGATAGAAATTCCAAAGTCGAACGAAGGCCTCATCAAAGCCTAGATTTGAAATTTCTTGGAGTTTGCTATTAAAGTTATCTCTCCAGAGGCATAGTGTTTTGGCATAGTCGGATCCAAAAGCAAATTCATCATCCACTTGCAGTCCAGCGCTTGCAGCTAAGGCTGCAAAACCTTTTCTTGAAGGTAGCATCCCCCCTGGAAATACATACTGCTGAATGAAATCCGTATTGTGTCGATACCGATCAAACAGCTCTTCTGCAATCACAATCGTCTGAATGCATGCCTTGCCTCCCGCCCTTAAGCAGTTAGCAATCATTTGAAAATATTCTGGCCAATGCTTTTCACCAACTGCTTCAAACATTTCAATGGAGGCAATACCATCAAACTGATGTTTACAATCGCGATAATCTTGCAGACGCACTTCAAATGCCTGAGGAGGTGATGCGGCAGCTTTTACATTCTGCAGTCGATTTTGGGTAAATGTCTGTTGTTCAGTAGACAAAGTAAGGCCGGTTACCTTGACACCACTAAGTAGAGCTTCTTCCATGAAACCGCCCCAGCCACAACCAATTTCCAGTAGGGAGTCATTCGGTTTTACCTGAATTGAATTGAGAATGCGGGTGATTTTGGCTCTTTGCGCATCTGCTAGGGATTGGTCTTCTCCTGCATTAAACCAGGCACTCGAATAACTCATGGTGGGATCGAGCCAGAGAGTGTAAAAAGCATTCCCAAGATCATAGTGGGCATGGATGTTTTTTTTGCTACCAGATTTAGAGTTGTCTCTCAGCCAATGCTTCAGGCGATAGATGAGGGACCCATACCAACTTCCATAAATAACCTTCTCCAGAATCGTACGATTCCGAATAGCTAATTCTAGAATATTTTTTAGATCGTTAGTATTCCATTCTCCTCGAATATAGCTTTCAGCAAAACCAATATCTCCATGTGATAGAACTTGTTTGAATACCGACCAATCTAATACCTGAATATCAGCGCGCAATGGATCGGTAGCCTTGCCAAATTCCTGAACCGTTCCATTTGGAAGGGTAATTTTTAAGTGGCCACTGCTTAATTTGGATAACAGGCCCAATATGGTTTCGGTTGCAATCCTGTGGGGCTGCGACTGAGACTCTTTTTTTCGAGAATGAGAAAAGTTAAGGCGAGACAGCAGTGATTGACCGGGGCGATTCATCGACTAACTTCAAATTTAGGTGGTGTTGGTTTTGTATGAAATGGTACACCCTTTAGCCAGAGTCTTAATGCCTGCCAGTGGATGCGCCCGATAACGCCTAGACTCATTAGGGGGTAACGCAAGAAGGCTAAGTACAGAGCCCTTTTAGTCAGGGGCTCACTCATCCCGCTAATGCTGGTATTAATCAGTGGCAGCCCATCCTCATGCAACTCAATGCGACACACGGTGTTTTTGCGCGATTGACTATCTTGGGGAAATAAAAAGCGAAAATGGTACTCACCACTTACATCGCAAAATGGCGAAACGTGAAACACTTTTTTACTTTTGAGAGTTTCACCGGAGCGCAAAACTTCACCGGAATCTTTATGAAGTAAATAGCAGTGACGTTCACCAAAGGTATTGTTTACTTCAGCCAGTACTGCTTGCACGCCACCATCGAGATTCGTGCAAATCCAAAAGCTTACGGGATTAAATACATAACCAAAAACCCTGGGAAAGGTTTGAAGCCAAATTTCCCCATTGATAGAATCAATACCATTCTCTGCTAATACTTGTTCAATCCACGCCAAGCTATCTGAATTACCAATGCCGTGATCTTTATCAAAGAATGAAAATAAACTGAATTGGTTGTCTCCAAGCCCATTTTTCTTGAGTAGTTTTGAATGCTTTTTTCGAGAGCGCATTGGTATGGATAGGGTGAAGACTCCATAACCAAAGATATTTTTCGCCGGACGAAAACGGCGATGTTTTACTACTCCGAAATTGATCGTCGCCTGATTCATTTATTGAGAGTCTTCAATCAAATCTAATTTCATTGGAGGGCGAATGTGCTCTAACAAGTCTTTAGCGGCTAATTCACCAGAACGCAGCCCATCTTCGTGAAATCCAAAACCTGTCCATGCACCGCAGTACCAGATGGAAGCATTCCCTTGAATAAGCGACAGTTCTTTTTGGGCTTGGATGGCCCGCATATCAAACACTGGGTGTGAGTAATGAATCTCTTGATGAACCAGTGCTGGATCTGGATCGGTTAAAGGGTTGAGGCTCAAAATAATCGGTATCTGTTTTAGTCCGTCTGGTAATGGCTGTAGTTGGTTAATGAAATAGTTAACGCTGACGTGTTGTTTCGCGGTAGGAGTATCACCAGATTTCGCAGTGTAATTCCAAGCTGCCCAGCAACGCTTCGTTTCTGGTAGAAAGCGCTTATCAGTATGCAAAATAGCGCGATTCTTTTGATACGGGATAGCGGCCAGAATATTTCGAGCATCTTGATTGATACCATGAACTAGATTTAGAGATTGATCGCTATGACAGGCCATTACTACTTCATCAAACCAACTCGAATCTGTAGCGCTAATCACTTCTACAGGAGACTTTCCATCAGAGCTTGCATTCACCCTAATGATGGCATTACGCGCTATTTTTACGTTGGCACTTTCTAGTTCGGCAACTAGGCGCTTGACATACTCACGTGAGCCACCGGTAACGGTAAGCCATTGAGGGCGATTCTTAATTTGCAATAAACCATGGTTATGGCAAAAGCGAACCATGGTTTGAATGGGAAATTCCACCATTTGCTCAATTGAGCAGGACCAGATTGCGCCGATCATAGGTAGGAAATAATTTTCTCTAAAGCTTTTGCTAAAACGATTGCGATTTAGAAAATCAGCAATACATTCATCTGGCTCTGCGTAGTCATGACCCGCTTGAATCTGGTCTTCCGCTAATTGGGTGGCAAGTCGATTAAAGCGCAGGATGTCGTAGGACATTCTCCAAAAGGAGGGGGATAGTAAGTTGGATCTTTGGCCAAAAAAAGAATTTAGATTATTACCAGCCCACTCAATTTTCTGATGACGCCTAGCTTTTTCACTAGCATCAATAGAAACTGAGAATGACATTTCTGATGGAGAGATCGGCACCTTTAATTCTTCAAAGAGGCGAACTAGGCGAGGATAGGTCTTTCGATTAAATACTAAAAAACCAGTATCTACCCCATGCGTTATGAGGCCCCGCTTAGTTTCCATAGTGAAATCAACGGTATTGCTATGCCCGCCAATGTGGCTACCAGCCTCAAAAACAGTGATCTCCAGATCTGGATCGTGTCTCAGGGCATAGGCACAGCCTAAGCCGGAAATTCCTGCGCCAATAATGGCCACTTTTTTCTTGATCACTGAATTTTTTCTCCTAAGAGCTTGTCGATCTCAGAAGTGACACTACTACTGGTGGGCTTGGTCATGCTGCCAAAAGAATCCACTACATTACCGTGCCGATCAATTAGATATTTGTAGAAATTCCACTTAGGGGTGGTATTAGTCTTGGCAATCAGCATTTTAAATAATGGGTTTGGATTATTCCCGCTCACAATGCTTTTGGCGAACATCGGAAATTTCACGTCATAAGTATTTTTGCAAAAGTCTGCGATTTCTTTATTGCTACCAGGCTCCTGTTGTCCAAAATCATTGGATGGAAAACCCAAGACAACAAAACCTTGATCTTTATATGTAGCGTATAGCTTCTCTAGACCTTCATACTGACTAGTGAATCCACAAAAACTAGCGGTATTAACGACCAGAATCACCTTTCCTTGGTACTGGCAAAGATTCTGTGGGGCCTCATCTTGCAGGCGGGCAAAGGTGTGGGAAAGGAGGGGGCTACAGCTAGTTGGACTTGTTACGGCAGCTAGGGTGATTTGAATAGTAAAGCCCAACAAAATTAAGGCTAACAGCCACTTAGTCAAAACACGAAACATATTGCACCTTTTAATAGGGGGTTGGGCAGAATTACCCAAGTCTAAGACATTCTGACGATTCTCGTCGACCGCCATGTAATGCTATTAATATTGAGCCATGACTTCCTTGCCATTACCCTCATTTGAATCTAAAGTTTGCTCGCCAACTGAATTAATCACTCGGATCGCTAAGCTCCCTAGACCCTTAGTCTTTACTAACGGCGTCTTTGATATCCTCCATCGCGGCCATGCCAGCTATCTTGCCCAAGCCAGAGAGCTGGGTGCAAGTCTAGTGGTTGGCGTGAACTCTGATGCATCAGTCAGGATGCTGGGAAAAGGAGATGATCGACCCATTAATATTGAGGCAGACCGTCAAGCTTTATTGGCCGCCTTAAGTAGCGTAGATCTGGTGGTGCTGTTTACTGAGAAAACTCCTGTCAATCTAATTGGGCAAATTCATCCAGATATCTATGTCAAGGGCGGTGATTATGAAATCGACACTTTAGAAGAGGCTCGTTTAGTTAAAACTTGGGGCGGTAAAGCAATTGCCATCCCATTTTTATATGAACGTTCGACTACGACTTTATTGGGAAAGATTCGCTCTTAAAGGTTTTGCAATAGCCAGGCCCAAAGACCACGCAATACCAGACCCTCAATAGGTTCTACTGGCAGTGTCTGTAGCAATACAAGTCGATTCAGTTCGCTCGCCAGAATTTTTGAATTGCCACCGTCAAGCCAAATTCGCTCGATGGGATGATGCAGATCTTTTGCCAGATGTACTGCACGTAATATTGCTCCAATCTGGGCTGCATCGCACCCACCAATAATTGCATCATTGGTATTGACACCAAAGCCTGCCTGACTGGTTGGCATAGCTTCTCGTACCGCTAATGGTAGTTGGGCTGTATGACTTTGTAGGGTTTCTTGCATCATGCCTAAACCAGGCAAAATCCAGCCGCCATAATGTAGGCCATTACTACCCAGCATATCAATCGTAGTCGCTGTACCCGCATTCACAATGAGAGTATTGGTATTTGATAGTGCTCTGGCGCCAATGATTGCAGCCCAGCGATCAGCACCTAAGCTGTTGGTACTTTGATATAGCGTACTAACACCGTTATAAGGGCTATTCCCGCTAAGTTGCCCCCAGGACACATCTTGCCATTGGGGAAAAAGTGTTTTCAGGTGCACCACGGCACTATCACCAGCTACACAACAAAAAGCAATTGCATCGGGTTTGGGCAGAGTTTTTGCAATGTAATCGGAAAGCTCTGCGCGTAGCTCGCAAGATTTCAGCGCCGAACTATTAATCGACCCAGAATAGGCCCATAACTTTTTATTTCGATCGGAGGGGTTTTGCGTTGATTCAACAGCGGCCCACTTCAGACGGGTGTTGCCTACATCAAATAATAAATAGAGACTCATGATTGAGTCCGTAAAGAAACATCGCCTGCATGTACTGTAAACATCTTTTCATCTTGCCTGATTATTAATGCTCCGCTTTGATCTACGCCTTCTGAAATACCAAAAATCGATTCCTTGCCACCGCCAGAGACGCAGACAAGTTGTCCCTGAAAAGCATCCCAGCGTTCCCAGGAATGCTGGAAGTGGCTAAAACCGTGGAGAGCAAAGTCTGTTAAGTGCCTTTTAAAAGACTCAATCAGTTCAAGCCATACACAATCAATATCTGGCAGCGCTGTCTGATCGGAAATTAGTTGATCTAATGCGCTTACTTTGAGGTTGACTTCATGATTTAGACTTTTCTCAATGGCTTGGGGGTTCTGTAGATTAATACCCACACCAATGATCATCCAGGTAGGCGTACTGGAGTTTGCTTGCCCCCCTTCAATGAGGATTCCACCAAGCTTGGCATTGTTGAGTAAGAGATCATTAGGCCATTTTAAACGCAGACCTTGTGCGTATAAATCCGCTTCGCTGAGATTGAGGGCCGTGGCTAACCCGGCGATGACTGCCAAGCCAATGACTAAACTAAGCCCACTTAATTCAGCGGGTCGTTGCTTGAAAGGGTATGCCAAAGAGAAGCAGATTGTATCTTTGGGGTTGGCAAGCCAGACTCTTCCAGCCCTGCCTTTGCCAGCAGTTTGCTTGTATGCAATTCTGGCAACAGGTTCTATTAACGCACCAACGCGCCAACGCGCCAACAAATCATCATTTGTTGATCTCGTTTCAGCTACTCGCTCAAGTATGCAATTCCAGCTCATTTCGACATTGTAGAAAGGTCTGACCTAGAATTGGGGGATGCATCAGGAAGATCAGCGCCCTCGGAAGTTTATTTGGCCTCTCCAAGCCATGCCTTTGGCTCGGGCCATCAGTCTTAGCTATGCGCTACTTATTATTTATGTGAGCCTGAACCCTTTTGATTTTGATCTTCAGAATGGCATTTCTCCTTGGGCTTGGTTAAATGCTCCCTTACCCCGTTTTTTTACCTTATTTGATGTTTTGGTCAATATCCTGGCGTATATTCCCCTGGGCTTTTTGATTGTGTTTGCTTCTTATCCCCGTTGGCGTAATTTCTTAGCCCTAGCCATTGCTCTAGGCCTTAGTGCCATGCTGGCTTTTAGCGTGGAGTCCTTGCAGAGCTGGCTTCCTACGCGTATTCCCAGTCAGATGGATTGGTGGGCCAATATCTTGGGTGGTTTATTAGGCGCCTTATTGGCTATTCCTTTGGGGCCCCAATGGCTATCAGGAAGCGCTATTCGTCGTCGCTTTGATCAGTGGTTTGGTTTGAACTGGGCCGCATGCGCATTATTTTTATTGTTTCCGTGGTCTCAAATCTATCCACAGAGCTCTTGGTTGGGAACTGGGGTTTGGGGAAACTCGATTTTTGGCCCTATAGATTGGGGTACTACGGTCGTTAATCACCTTGCTCAAGAAACGGTTATTACCGCACTATGTTGGCTTGGTACCGCCCTTTTGCTGTCTTTAGGCATGCGTGCCAAAGCACCGCAATGGAAGGTATTAAATGGTTTGCTTTGTAGCACGGTCCTCATCAAAATGATCTTTACGGCACTTCAATTTGGAGGTGAGTTTAGTTTCCTTTGGCTTACTGCTGGGGCAATTTGGGGCATGCTTTTAGGAAGCATTTTATTGCGATGGGCACTGCGTTTATCTGGAAGAGTTAAATTTTGCTTGGCGCTCGGGTGTCTTATTGGCGCTACTATAGCCATTAATCTATTGCCCGATAATCCCTATTTTGTCTTGACTATGCGCCATTGGTATCAGGGGCGTTTGGTGCACTTTAATGAACTCATGCAATGGGTTTCAGTAGTATGGTTGCCATTGGCCCTAGTTTGGATCGTTCGCGATACTTTCACTTTTAAACTAAAACCCTGACTGTTAGATCTATGAGCTTTAAATACCATGTATTTTTTTGTCTGAATGAACGCAGCAACGGAGAAAACTGCTGTCATCAACACAATGCATTTGCAATGTTTGAATATGCAAAAAGTCGTGTAAAAGAATTGGGTCTTGCGGGGCCAGGAAAAATTCGAATCAACAAGGCAGGCTGTTTAGATCGCTGTGCCGATGGCCCTGTTCTAGTGATTTACCCAGAAGGTATTTGGTATACATTTATTGATATCGAAGATATTGAAGAAATTATTCAATCTCATTTAATTCAAGGGCGTTCAGTATCGCGTCTGCAGTTGACTTAATCTGATTTTAGAAAGTGCACCCCATGAATAGCGGTACTAAATTAATGAATATTAATGGCATTGTCGGTCAGATTGAAATGTCCATAGATCTTCCTGATGAATTAAAAAATAATCCTAATTTTGTCGTTCGAGGCCTGGCTCTAGTTGCTCATCCGCATCCTTTAAAGGGAGGCACGAAGGATAACAAGGTGGTGCAAACCATAGCGCGAGCATTTAACCATTTGGGGTATGTCAGCGTACGGCCTAACTTTCGTGGAGTGGGTGCAACCGAAGGCACTCATAACGATGGTGTTGGTGAAATGGAAGATTTACTGCTGGTGACCGACTGGATGCGGGCACCCTCCAGTTGGATGCATTTTGAGGGAACGAAACATCAATCTTGGATTGGCTCTGCGAATGCATTGCCATTGGTAGTTTCAGGATTTTCATTTGGCAGTTTTGTTGGTACTCACTTAGTTCAACGTTTGGCTGATTTAGGGCGACCTGCAGAGCGCTTAGTGATGGTGGGTAGCGCGGCAGGCAAGTGGGCGTTGGCACCAGTGCCTGCAGATACCATTTTGATACACGGTGAGGTCGATGAGACCATCCCTCTCATTGATGTTTTAGATTGGGCACGGCCACAAGAGTTAACGGTTCAAGTTGTGCCGGGCGCAGAGCACTTTTTTCATCGAAAACTCCATTGCATCCGAAGCATTATTGCTGGTGCTTGGTTGGGTATGCCAGATCATCGTCAGCATTAAAGAAGCATTAATAAAAAAGATGAGTAAAAAGCAAAAGGAAAATATTTAAATGATGGCCGAAAAAAAATCTCTGATTGAATACCCGTCTGAATTTCCCATTAAGGTGATGGGAAAATCTAATCCAGAGTATTTGCCCGCAATCTTGCATATTGCTCATCAATTTGATCCTACATTTGATGAGAGTAAGGTTGAGCAAAGACCTTCTAAGGACGGAAATTACTTGGGCATCACATTGCCGATTACCGCAACTAGTCGCGAGCAATTGGATGAGCTCTATCGAACTCTATCTACGCATCCATTGGTAAGTGTTGTCCTGTAATCCCAATTAATGACAATTTTAGTAAATCATCTTGGACTGTCTAGCTATGAGTCTACCTATGAAGCTATGCGTATATTTACTCAGGAGCGCACAAGTGAGACTCCTGATGAGATTTGGGTTTTAGAGCACCCCCCTGTTTTTACTTTAGGCCTGGCTGGAGATGCGGGAAATTTACATTCCCCCAGCAAGCACATTCCATTGGTACAGGTTGATCGTGGTGGTGAAATTACTTATCACGGGCCGGGGCAGATAGTGATCTACCTTTTGTTAGATTTACGGAGACGGGGATTATTTGTAAAAGAACTCGTGATTCGTATAGAGCAATCTCTAATTGATACCTTGGCTGATTTTGGTTTGCAGGCTGAAAGGCACCCTGGAGCACCTGGGATTTATATTTCAGTGCAGGATGGGATAGCTGGGAGCTTCTTGGGAGCAAAGATCGCAGCATTAGGTTTAAAGGTCTCCAGAGGCTGTTCTTATCATGGTCTAGCCCTTAATGTCGCTACGGATTTAGATGCTTTTTCCCGTATCCACCCTTGCGGATATGAGGGGCTGAAAACGATAGATATGCAAACCCTTGGGATCGGGGACAATATGGAGATTATTAGCCAAACGCTTATAGGCCATTTGCAAAAGCAATTGATTCGATCATGACCATAGACAAAACAGATGCTGATATCAGCGCCACCCCCGCCATTGAGGCTCGTCAAGATATTCATTACGACGCTTCACGCAAACAGAAGTCGAGCGAGAAAACTGCTCGCATTCCCATCAAAATCATTCCTCTGGAGCAAATACTCAAAAAGCCAGATTGGATCCGTGTCAAGGCCGCCTCTGGCAACTCTCGTTTCTCGGAAATTAAAAAGATTTTGCGTGAGAATGAATTAGTCACCGTTTGTGAAGAGGCGAGTTGTCCAAATATTGGTGAATGCTTTGGTAAGGGCACCGCTACCTTCATGATTATGGGTGATAAATGTACCCGTCGCTGCCCATTCTGTGATGTGGGCCATGGCCGTCCAGATCCATTGGATGAAAAGGAGCCCGGTAATTTAGCGCGCACTATAGCCGCCCTGAAACTAAATTATGTAGTGATCACTAGTGTTGACCGTGATGACCTGCGTGATGGCGGCGCAATGCACTACGTAGATTGTATTTCGCAATCTAGAGTACTTTCTCCAAATACGCGCATTGAAGTGTTGGTCCCAGATTTTCGTGGTCGCTTGGATAAGGCATTAGATATTTTTTCAAAGCATGCGCCTGCTGGCCTGCCCGATGTAATGAACCACAATTTAGAAACTGTACCCCGTTTATATAAACAGGCGCGCCCTGGTGCAGATTACGCCCACTCTCTAAAATTGTTAAAAGATTTTAAAGTGCTCTTTCCCCATATTGCGACCAAGAGTGGTTTGATGGTTGGCTTAGGCGAAACGGATGAAGAGATTTTGGAGGTGATGCGGGATATGCGCGCTCACAATATTGATATGCTAACTATTGGGCAATATTTAGCGCCATCAGGCCACCATCTGCCTGTGCAGCGCTATGTTCACCCCGATGTTTTTAAGCAGTTTGAAAAAGAAGCTTATGCCATGGGCTTCTCGCATGCTGCGGTTGGTGCCATGGTGCGCTCTAGTTATCATGCTGACCAGCAAGCCCATGATGCAGGTGTTGTCTAGGCGGGATGTAATGAAAAGTTTCTTATTGCTGGCAACTTTTCTTTTTTTAACTGCATGCACTCCTAAGTTGGATTGGCGATCAGTCCAGTCTCCTCAAGAGGGTTACACCACTTTATTTCCAGGCAAGCCCGAGCGGATGGAAAGAAAGCTACCGTATCAGGACGAAGAAATTCTGCAAACCTTGGAGGCAGTAAAAATAGATGATGATATTTATTCAGTCAGCTCTATTTATCTTAATCAAGGGCAGGTAACTCTTTTGCCGAAATTATTAAACCAGTTGCAAGACAACCCCTTGCAAAGAGCAGGCGTAGATTTTTCAACTGCTATGAGTAGCGACGCTAGTTACCAAATGGCGGATCACCAGCGTAGAGCAACTAAAGATTATTTTTTAGAATTTAGGTCTGGAGTTGTAGTGCAACAATCCATGCGGGTCCGTTGGATCACCCAGCTAAATCAAGATAAAGGCGCATGGATTTACCAAATCTCGGTTCTGCATACTGCTCCCACCAAAGTAGATGCCAAAAAATTCTTTTCAGAAGAGCAGTATGCAAATTTCTTTGATGAGTTTCATCCAGACTGATAAATCTATTGCTGATTAAGGCTTTTCTAGGGCGACCACTTTAGCTTCTAGTGCCTCTAATTTCTCTCGGGTTTTAGCGAGTACTTTGGATTGCACATCAAACTCTTCACGAGTAACTAAATCCATTTTTTGAAAACCTTGATTCATCATGGCGCGCACATTCTTTTCAATCTCTTGTGCTGGTGAATTGCGAATCGCATCCCCCACCTTGCTTTGAATCTCGGTCGCTATGCGCTGAATTTGTTCAAGTATTTCGCCTGGTTTTTGCATGATTGGTATTTTCATTCCATTAAAGAGTTGCGAAAAAGATACAGTCTATATTTTAAGTTGAGGTACCAATATCTGCCTGAAATGCCTTAAATCCGTGAGGATGCACCAAAATAATCGATATTGGTGCATAAACAAGCACTAAATAGGTGCATTTGCATTATTAAAGGGATTTGTGACAAAGGGGTGAAAGCCCAAACATTCATGATCACTCCATGCAATAAGGCATTTAACCCATTTTTTTATTTAAACCAGTAAGGAGTTACAGATGAAGACTTTACATAAGACAGCAATGTCTGCAGCTGCAGTTGCATTGTTGAGTAGCTTGGCGTGCGCATCAGCATTTGCGGATGAAGCTGCGGCCGCAGCAGAAGCCCCGGAAGTAAGCCCAATTACAGCAAACGTAACAGTGGCTAGCAACTATATCTATCGTGGTTTGACGCAAACTAATAACAAGCCAGCCATTCAAGGTGGTTTTGATTACGCTCATGAAAGTGGTTTATATGTAGGTAACTGGAACTCAAACATCAGTTGGATTAGTGATGGTTATAGCACCTCATCAGCGGCTAAATCTGCACCGGGCACTTCAGCCCCAATTGAAATGGACTTTTATGCTGGTTTCAAAAAGGAATTAATTGCAGAAGGTTTTGCTAGTGATTTCGGTGTTTTGCAGTATTACTACCCAACAACTGGCTTGGGCGGAATTCAGAACGCAAACTGGGTCAATGCTAACCCTACTTCGCGTCAAGCTTCTGGCGTAAACCCAAGTACAACAGAGCTATATGCAGCGCAGAACTTTACTGCTGGACCAGCTACAGGTTTCTTTAAGTTTTCCTACGCAGTAAGTAATTTGTTTGGAATTGCAAACTCTAAAGGTGCTTTCTATCCAGATTTAACTGCAAATTATGACACTGGCTTCTATGGTATTACTTTGAATGCTCATGCTGGTTACCAATATGTACCAAATAATCTTACGATCAGCAATACTCAATCGCCTGGAAATGCTGGAACCTACAATGCAAGTTATGCTGACTGGAAATTGGGTCTGACTAAAGACTTTGGTGGTGGCTTGTCA
>Ga0364893_10034_pt1 | contig 94915 bp, 80 predicted proteins | sample ExccelJu500001D3_FD_206943 | JGI IMG/M metagenome (GOLD analysis project Ga0364893, IMG submission 206943) | Enriched cells from Trout Bog Lake Hypolimnion, Wisconsin, USA - BchlTB.July16.5000.01.D3 | ecosystem: Environmental > Aquatic > Freshwater > Lake > Hypolimnion/Profundal zone | place: USA...
CGCAACCGATGACATGAATCCAATGTTCGCGCCAACGTCGATGAAGATGTCAGTGGCTTCGGTAAGGCGAAAGATGGTCTCCACAACGGACATCTCAAACAGACCGTGATGAGAAATTGTCCGCCCGATTGCTTCGGAGGGGTTCACCTCAAGAGGCAGGCCCCAAGGCAACTGGACAACTTCAGTGCCGTTGACCGTATCGTGCCTGCGCAGGAAACGGCGCACCATTGCCCTCGGCTGGAGCAGGTATTCAGGCTTGTTCAGGGACTTCAATATACTTCTCATATTAAGTCTCTAATCCTTGATGGAAGCAAGGCGCCCGGCTGAGTACTATGAGCCACGCGCGCACCCGAGCGGGTCATTCCCGCCAATTTTTCGCGTACTGCAGTAGAAGGCCAAAATCAGGCATCGTGAGCATTGACCTGGCAAACTGGCCCGCCGTGTCAGAAAGTTGACGTAACGCGACGCGCAGCACCAGCCAGACCATGCTGCAGTCGATCACCAGCAGCGCTATCGCCGCCCCAGCCGTGCCGAATGGCTTCAGAAGCATCCAGGCCAGACCGATCGACAGGCTTGTTCCGATCAGAAAGCCCACGGCAATTTTCTCGTGCTGGTTCGAAGCCATGGGGACGACTGAACTCGTGCCCCAAAATGAATTTGCCAGGATCACAAGCAACAGGAGACCGGAGGTGAGCGGATCGAAACCAACGGCGTGCCGGGTCCATCCGCCATAAATGCGCGGACCAATAACGGCGAGGACTACGCTACACGAAAGAGACAAACCGAACGCGACCTGGCAGGCGCGGCGATGCAGATTTCGCGCAAGGCTGATGTTCCCTGCGCCAAAAGCCGTCGAGAGCTCCGGCCACAGGGCTCGCGCAATGACAGCAAGAACCTGGAAGCCGACGCGGCTGAGCGTACGCATCGTCGAAAAGCCGACCACAGCCACCGGCCCAAGCACTACGCCGACTAATACGGTGAGTCCCTGCAGGCTGATAGCATTCCCAATGGGAAATGCCATGAAGGCAAATGCGGGCGATGCCAGCCTCCGAATGGAAGCAAGGTTTGCGTGGGTAGTGCCGTAGCGAATCCAGGGACTCTTTCGACGCAGAATCAGTAGCAGCACCGCACTGCCGATGATTCGCACAAACAGGTAGGTAGCCGCCACGTGGAATGGACGGCCCCCGAGGGCCACCGGAATCATTGCAATTGCAGCCTCTGAGAGCCTCAATACGTTTGAGCAGGTGGTCCCGAATGCAAAGTTCCCGTCGCATCGGAAGGCGCTGTCGATAAGTCCGTTCTGCAGGCTCGTCAGCGAATAGGCGGAAAAGATCACCATGATCAACGCGGCGCCAGGATCGCTGATCACGCTCAACTTCATCCACAACTGCCAGGGGACAAACCAGACAGCGACGGCCACCAGCGCCAGCAGCGTAACGGACACTACCGTTATGAGCACCCATGCGCTCTGGAAGGTATCCAGCGCCGCCTCTCGCTTTCCGGCGGCAACGTTCATGGTCATGTCATTTGCTGCGACGCTGCCAAACCCAACATCGCTGAGCGCAAGATAGCTTGGGATCGCGCTAAGGATGAGCCACTCGCCATAGAGCTTTGCGCCCCAGAAATACAAAAACACCGGCACGCTGACGAACTGGATGACAACCGTCACCAACGGCCCAAGCGCGCTTGCCCCCAGCCCACGGATGAGTCTGCCGTGTACGCTGCTCGCGGTGCCCGGATTGTCGGCGCCGTCTAATCCGGTATCAGACACTTCTAGAACCGTCCAGAAATGATCAGGCCTGTCGTAAGCGCAATGGCAGCTTCCATACTTCGAGTTGCCGCGGTCTTGGCTTTGCTCCCAGGGACAAACAGAATGTCGCCGTCTTGCAATTGTGGATCGACCATCTTGCCGTCCAAAATCCGTCTCAACGGGACCGCGAAATCCACTCGATTTGTGGCGGTTTTGCGGATCAGGCGCGCTTTATTCTCCGCTGCGGTGCGGGTTGCACCTCCCGCAAGCGCGAGCGCCTGTACAGCTGTCAGCCGCTCGTTGCCTTCGATCAAAAAGCCGCCGGACTTACCCACATCGCCAACCACGTACACCACTCCAGACCGGGAGACCGTGATGGTATCGCCCGGGCGAATATCAACAACGGCGGCGACACTGCCTGGGCGATTGTCTAGCAGTACAACTTCCGGGTGCTGCGGATCTGACCTGTGAGTAACCGTGACTGCCTTGCCAGCCGAGGGCGCAACTCCGCCTGCCGCGGCAATCAGGTCGAGAAACCCGTGGTTGCCCAGCATGGGGTATATCCCTGGATTCCTGACCTCACCGCTAACCGTTATGCCTTGGGTGGCGTACTCGGCCATAAAGATTGAAACATGCGGAAACTTCAGAATATCTGCGTTGCGAAGTTTTGCTTCAACTGCGACCGCCGCCTCTTCCGCTGTCATGCCGGCAACTCGGATGCTACCCGCAATCGGAATCGCAATTTCTCCCTGGTCGCTGACCCGGAGTTTTCCAGAGAGTTCGGGAGCGTCAAAAACGCCGAGTTCGATAAGATCACCGGGCGAAATGCGTATGGCGTGCGATGTGCCCGGAAGCGACATGTTTTGAGAAGAAGTACTTGACTGCGCGCATAGAGCGAGCGGCAGCGCAACACTTGCGGCAAGCATCAACAGGAATATTTGAAGGCAGCGTGGACGCATGTTACCTGCTCCCTGAAATCGTAAGCTGTGCGTCGCTGTATTGTGGAGTCAGCCAACGCCCGGTTAAGACTACCGTCTCGTCTGTTGCGTTGAGCTGAGACCTTATGATTGCATCACGCTCTAGCGTTCCAAGCATCTGATTGCGCATTTCAAACTAGTCCTCATCATTATCAGAATAGTAATGGCGCGACGACTTACCGTAATACGACTTCTGGGCATAGTAGTAATAATGTTCGAGTTTGAGATCGACGCAGTTGAAAACCACTCCGACCACATTGCTGCTCGCTCGATGTAACAGATCCCGCACTCGAAGTACCGCCTTCTTGCGAGCGACCCGCGAGCGTACAACCAGCACGACCGCGTCCGCAATGTTTGCCAACGCCAGCGAATCTGCGACCGAAAGAACTGGAGGGGTATCGACGATGACTCGATCGTATTTTGTGGACATGCTCTCCAGTAATTCCGCCATGCGTTTAGAGCCGAGCAGCTCAGCAGGGTTCGGAGGATGCGGTCCCGCTGGCATCAGGCTCAGATTTGGCAGTGATTCCACCGGCGTCATAATCGAGCGTTCGTTGATCCCTTGGGTCAGAGCGGTACTTGTGCCGAAGCGGGAATGCGGAAGCCCAAACTGAGCATGCATCGTTGAGCGCCGCAGATCGCCATCGATCAGCAGAACTGACTCGCCGCGCTGCGCAAATGCCACGCCGAGATTTACCGATACCGTGGTCTTGCCTTCTGAAGCAACCGAACTGACAACCGCGATAACCTTCGGCTGGCGATCAGGCGACGAGAGCAGGATTGCAGTTCGCAGTCCCCGGAATGCTTCTGCAGCCTGGGAGCGCGGATGACTCAGCAGCAGCGGAGCCTGGCGAACGACCCCGTCATCCTTGCCAGTCTCGGGCTTCTGTGCGGGAGACTGATCAAGCGGGACGCTGCACAACACAGGCAGCAACGTGCATTGCTCGAGTTCCTCGGAGCTGCTCAAAGTGTCATCGAGGGATTCAACAACAAATGCAAGCATCAGACCAGTGATCAATCCCCCGAAAAGTCCAAGGAAATAGTTCAGCCGTCTTCTAGGCTCAATCGGACTCGCCGGTATTTCCGCGCGATCGACCACGCTGATGTAGCTGGAACTCAACCCTGCCGTTACACCCGCCATTTTAAGTTTCAGTTGAAGCGTGTCATAAAGGTCGCGGCCGTTTTCCACGTCGTGCTTCAGCACGGCATACTCAACTCCGTGTTCATTGAGTTTGTAGGCCTTGTCCTTCTGTTCGTTGAATTGAGCGCGCAACAACGACTCCGACTTCGCGGCTGACAGATACTCATCATCCAACCGCTTGCCTACGTTGGCGATTTCAGCGGCGATCGCAGAGTCTAACCGTGCGATCTGAGTTTGTATCTCGCGGACCTTTGGGTAGCCGCTGCCATACTTTGAATTCAATTGGGCCAACTGCGCTTTTAAGTCTGCCTCTTGCGAGCGAAGAATTTGAATGGTTGTGCTGGGAATTACGCTCGCAATTAACTCTGGATCTCCGGTCTGCGCCAGGCGATGCCGCGCTTCTTTTACAATGCGGTCCGCCTCCGCCTGGGTGAGTTGTTCGTTCAGAATCTTCAGACGGTCGGTCACAATGTTGCTGCTGTCATCCCCACCAGTGGGAAGAATGCTATTTCTCTTCTGAAAATCAGCGAGTTTTTCCTGGGCCTCCGCGGCCTTCGACTGCAGATCCTCCATCTGTCTGGAGAGCCAGTTCGAAACCTGGACGGTGCCGTCATAATGTGTTTGCAGATTGCGCTGCATGTACTGTTCAACAAGAGAATTCGCTGCCATTGTTGCGAGTTTCGGGTCAGTGCTGCGAAACCGAAGCTCAACAATCTGGGTATTGGGTAAGACCCTTACCGCCAGAGATGCATGAAACCTATTCACCAGGCGTTGCCGATCCATCGCACTCATCGCCAGCGGGTCAATCGCCGTCGCCGTGCTCGCGCTCTTGCCGGCGAAAGCTGGTTGTTTCGCCAAGGCGAGCGCTTCGATCACGTGCATTGCCACCGTATCGCTCTCAATCACCCTGACCTCGGTCTGGATGCGGCTGCCACCTTCACCAGTCCCGAGTTTTTCGTTGATCATCTCGTCGAGGCCAAGATTGGAGGACCGGCTGGGATCGATTTGCAGGCGTGCGACACTTTCATACACAGGCGTCATCGTTACCGTGTACACGATCACGGCGAGAAAAACAGTCGCGGTTGTAATTAGAAAAAGCGCCTTGTGTTTGAAAACTACTCGCCATATTCCAGCTAAAGACAGTTCTTCTTCACGGGGGGCATCGCCTCCGCCGGAATTCATGAGTGGGCCGTTGATCGTCCCTAAACCGTCTTGATTCATCGCACGCATCGGGAACTCCTGGGAACCTGAGTAAAGTAAACCAAAATGGCGAACGTACCCTGAAGGATACTTCTTTACAAGCGGCAAGAGCTAATGAATAGTGTTGCCCCTCTTTCGAGTCTTGAAAATCTCCACCGAAACAGCTGATGGTTTGGACCGGGAAGGGAATAGCGCATCGGCAAGAACAGTCGAGGAGGCTGTAACTCGCTCATCCAAGGTGCGAAGCCTATGATTCTCTGACCTTTCACTGAAAGTCGTTGCCATCCCGCGTGACGTTTCGCTGCTGATGTACCCGGTGGACAAGATACCCCCAGTGCGCTGGTCAACACGAGACAGGGCTACGCCGTTAGCTCTTGGTGGAGGCGAGTTTTCCGCCTAAGCGACCCGCAATGATCGGAGAATGATTGCTCACTTGTTGAGAACTAAGAACAATATATGGACCAGTGAATTTGTTGTCAAGCAACAGCCTCTGCTGCATTTGGTCGGGAGTTAGCTGCCTGCAACTGCCGGACTTACACGCGTGCGTTCGGCAAAACGCTTCGACAATCGTCGGCCCACGGCAATACAGGGCCGCTCGATAGCAACCTGCATGATTGCTGCTACTCCCAGGCTGGCCAGGTACGATATTCCCACCTCTGCAATCCAATTCGGTCGCGTTAAGTGCAACAGAATTTTCCCCACAGCCGCCAACACCAACACATGGATCAGGTACATCGCGTAGCTTCGTTTGCCAATATAGACCAGCAGTCGATTCTCCAGAATCGTCCGAACCAGTCCCCTCCTCAATAGCAATGAAGCCATCAGAAGCGCGATGGAGCCCGAAAATAGAAGCACGAAGTTAAGGTTGTAACCGCAAAGCGCATACGTTCCCGCAACCAGCAGGCACAGCACAACATCCGGCACCGCCGGCAATCTGCGTATAAAGGTCCACTGCGCTGGAGCCGACAAGGCAATCGCCAGCACGGCGCCGAACAGCAATCCGCCGTAAGACCGCGAAAAAGCCAGGGGAAGCGCCAGTGTACCCACCAGCAACGCTCCAAGCCAGGCCACCGAACGCCCCCGGAACGGAAAAAGCCATATCACGAGCAGAGGCCAAAAAACATAGAACTTCTCTTCGATACCAAGCGTCCAGGCGTGGCCCATTACGGTCATCTCTGCCGGTTTGTACTCCTGCATAAATGAAAGCAGCCACGGCAATGCTGCCTTGAACTCCGCAGCCTTCGCCGGATCGCGCGTCCACCAGATCGCGACAGCGTACAGCAACACCGTAATCAGATAAATCGGAACGATCCGGAAGAACCGCCGTGTATAGAATCCCTTCAGGGATATTCGTCCCGCTCTTTCCCGCTCGCGCAGCATCAGCGTGGTGATCAGGAAACCACTCAGCACAAAAAACACGTCCACCCCTAACATGCCAACGATCCAATGCGGGTAAGGGAGATGTACGTGGTTAAACATCACTAGAAGCACGCAAATCGCGCGCATTCCATCTAGCGCGGGAAAGTACTTGGCCTTCTCGAACTCGATGAAATCGATTCTTGCCGATGCCATGCAATACCCGGAAGAGCGTGATGAGTGTTGGAGAGACTCCCCAATTCTACCAACTATGTCGAGTCAACCCGAAAATCACCACTGACGGGACGCACGCGGCAAACAGATTCGGAGGCGGAGAATGTCACCCTGGCGTGTGACGCGCCCATTTACAAGAATCACTTGCTTTGTGATTGACCTCTAAGCGTTCGCGGAGCCAATGCTGTTGAGGTCCGCAAGAGTTTCCTCGGGCAACTCAATCGCTGCAGCCGCAAGATTCTCTTGCAGATGCTTCACCGACGATGTGCCAGGGATCAGCAGCAGGTTCGGAGACCTCCGCAGCAGCCACGCGAGCGCCACCTGCATGGGAGTAGCCCCAAGCGTCGCGGCCACCGCATTGAGTTTGGACGACTGCAGTGGAGAGAATCCTCCCAGCGGAAAATACGGTACGTAGGCGATGCCCTCGGCAGCCAGAGAATCGATGAATCCGTCGTCGGTGCGCTGGGCCACGTTGTACAAGTTCTGGATGCAGACGATCTCCGTGATACCCTGCGCCTCAGCCAGTTGCTTGGCGGAGACAGTGCTGAGGCCAAGATGCCGGATCAGGCCCTGCTGCTTAAGTTCGGCAAGCGCGGTCAGCGGCTCTTCAAAGGGTTCGTCCACCGGTTCGCTGAATCCGCCCAAGCGCAGATTCACCACGTCGAGTGCATCAACGCCGAGATTTCGCAGGTTGTCATGTACCGCGTCGATAATTTCCTGGCGCGATCGTGCGTGCGGCCATGAGCCATCGCCACCCCGGCGCGCGCCCACTTTGGTCACAATCACCAGATCGTCCGGGTAAGGATGGAGCGCCTGCTTGATCAGTTGATTGGTTACGTGTGGGCCGTAAAAGTCGCTGGTATCAATGTGGTTTACGCCCGCCGCAATAGCCTTTCGCAGAACGGCGATCGACCCTGGAACATCGCGCGGTGGCCCCCAGACCAGCTTGTCCCCGTCCCGTCCGGCAAGCTGCATTGCCCCATAACCCATGCGCTTCAAGGTTATTGAAGTACCGCGAAGCGTCAACGTGCCGCCGAGATCCGATTGTTTCGTCATGTATGTGCGTGGCCTCCCAGGTAAACGCTTTGCACCTTGGGGTTGGCAAGCAAAACCGCCGCTGAATCTTCGACCGCAATCTTCCCCAGGTCCATCACATAGCCGCGGTGCGCCAATTTTAATGCGGCCCGCGCGTTCTGCTCAACCAGAACCACCGTTACTCCGGCAGCATTGATCTCCTTGATGGTCTGGAAGATCGTGCGAACCAGCAGCGGTGCCAGCCCCAGGCTCGGCTCATCCATAAGTAGCACGCGCGGATCGCTCATTAGTCCGCGGCCGATGGCGAGCATCTGTTGTTCGCCGCCGCTCAGGGTCCCAGCGAGTTGTTGTTTTCGCTCGGCCAGTATGGGGAAAAGCCCATAGATCCAATCGAGGTTCTTCTTCATCCGCTGTGCATCGTTCTTGGTAAATGCTCCAAGGTCGAGGTTTTCCTGGACGGTGAGCGTCCCGAAAATCCGGCGGCCTTCGGGCACCTGCGCAACTCCTGCCTCCACTATCTGGTCCGCGCGCATTTTCTCCAGAGGGCGGCCGTCCAGCAGGATTGTCCCCCCGGAGGGTTTGACAAGACCGCTGATGGTGAGCAACGTCGTCGATTTGCCGGCCCCGTTGGCGCCCACAATCGCGACGATCTCGCCTTGCTGCACCTGCAGGTTAATGCCGTGCAGCACCTCGATGTTTCCATATTTCACGTGAAGGTCGGTCACTTGAAGCAGCATTTAATCCTCTTGCTCGGCGCCGAGATAAGCCCGGATCACCTCTTTGTCGCTCTTGATCTCCGCCGGCGTTCCCTCGGCTATTTTGCAGCCGTACTCGAGCACCACAATCTTTTCGCACACCCGCATCACCAGGCTCATGTCATGTTCGATCAGCAGCACGGTGACTCCCTGCTTCTGCATCGCTCGAATCAACGAGATCAAACTGGCAGTTTCCTGTTCATTCATGCCTCCGGCAGGCTCATCGAGAACCACCAGTTGCGGCTGGCTTGCCAGGGCGCGTGCGACCTCCAGCAGCCGCTGGTTGCCGTAGGAAAGATTCTTCGCCAGGTTTTCGGCCTCGCCGCGAAGCCGGACGAACTCAAGCGCCTGCACCGCCGCCGCCAGCGCTGTTCTTTCCTCGCGGCGCTCCAGCGGAGTCCGCAGCATCGCCCCCAGAACGCCGGATTTCATTCGACAGTGCCGCCCCGCCAGAACGTTTTCCAGCACCGAGAGGTTTTGGAAGAGTCGAATTGTCTGGAAGGTACGGGCAATGCCTCTCGCCACAATTCGGTGCGTCGGCAAACCGGCTATCGAATCGCCTTGGAACTGAATCTGCCCTTCGTCCGGACGGTAAATGCCGGTGATGAGATTGAACACCGTGGTCTTGCCCGCACCGTTCGGCCCAATCAGTCCGACGATCGATCCCGCCTTCACCTCGAACGACACGCCCTTGACGGCTACCAATCCGCCAAAGCGCTTGGTCAGGCCCTGGATGCTAAGCAGGCTCATGACGGCTCCTTCGCAACTGGCTCCGCGGCTGGGGAGCCGGAAGTCGATTCCGGTTGCAGAGCGTTTTCCGGAAGCACGTCCAGGAAATACGGTCGCGGGTGGGCAGGCAATATTCCTTGGTTGCGGAAGATCATCATGACAATCATGGCCAACCCGAAAACCAGCATGCGGGCGCTGGCAAAGCCGCGGAACAGCTCAGGGAGTCCGATGATGACGAAGGAGCCAAGCAATACCCCGGGAATGCTGCCCGCGCCGCCCAGAATCACCAGTGCGAAGATAACGACTGACTCCCAGAAGCTGAAAGACTCCGGAGCGATGACCGTCATTTTTGCAGCGTAAATGTTGCCGGCCATCCCCGCCCATGCCGCGCCTATGACAAAAGCCGCAAGCTTGTAGTGCGCCGTATTGATGCCGCTGCCCTCGGCGGCAACCTCATCCTCGCGCAGGTAGTTGAGCGCCCGGCCAAAACGCGAGCGTTCAAGCCGCGTAAACAGGAACACCGTCAGCGCGACAAATGCCCAGATGAAAAAGAAAAAATGCATCGGGCGCCGGATGACGAGGCCAAAAAGATGCAGCCGCTGAATTCCCAAAATTCCGTTCGATCCGCCCGTCAGCCCGAAGACGTTGTTGACCAGAGCAATGCGAACGATCTCCCCCACCCCGACCGTCACGATGCAGAGGTAATCCCCGCGAAGCTTAATGATGGGGCGGACGACGATCAGCGCGAAGAGTCCCGCCGTGAGCCCGCACACCGGCAGCAGCCACAGCATGGGAATGTCGAACTGCGTATTCAAAATCGCCGCCGTATAGGCTCCCACGGCGTAAAAGGCTGCGTGTCCCAGGTTGAACAGGCCGGCATGGCCAAGGATGATATTCAGGCTGAGCCCGAGGATGGCGTAAATCCCGATGCTGTCCAGCACGTCCAGCCAATAGGCATTTAGAAAAAACGGGGCTGGGACGAGCACTAGCACTAACGCACAGTAGAAGATGGCTGTTCGGCTCACCCTCATACTTTCTCTGCCACTCGCTCGCCGAGAATTCCCGTGGGGCGCGCGATCAATACCAGGATCAGCACACAAAAGGAGATGGCATCCTTCCACGCCGTCGAGATATATGCCGAGCCCAGGGATTCGATGACCCCGAGCAACAGGCCGCCTATCATAGCGCCGGGTATATTGCCGATGCCGCCCAGAACGGCTGCCGTAAAGGCCTTCAACCCGTACGACCAACCCATCAGGAAGTTGACCTGTCCGTACTGCAGTCCAATCAACAATCCGGCGGAGCCGCCCAGCGCAGGCCCCACCAAAAATACGACAAGAATCACACGGTCCACGTTAATGCCCATCAACCGCGCTGCCCCTTGGTCGATGGCAGCCGCGCGGATCGCCGTGCCAATACGGGTCTTTTGGATAAACAGATACAGCCCTACCATCATCCCCAGGGAAATGCCGAAGATCACAATTCGCAGCAGTGGGATGTACAGCCCGAAGACTCGTATCGGGATGCTGGGAATAATGTCCTGCGGAAACACCAGGTAGCGCGCTCCATAAATCAGCATCAGCGAGTTCTGCAAGACGATCGATGCCCCCAGGGCGGAGACCACTGCCGAAAGCCTCGGAGATTGGCGAAGCGGCCTGTAAGCCGTCCGCTCCAGCACCGCGCCCAGGAAGGCGACCAGCGCCATCACCAGCACGACCAGAATCACGAACCCAAGCGCAGACCCCGCGCGTTCCGTGATTGCAAATGTGCTCACCAGCGTGAGGCCAAGGTAGGCGCCGCAAGTGAACAGGTCACCGTGGGCGAAGTTGATCAGCTTGAGCACACCATAAACCATGGTGTACCCAAGCGCGATCAGCGCATAAATTGCGCCCACTGCTAATCCGTTAATCAGTTGCTGAAAGAACTGTTCCATGCCGCATCTCGCCCTCAACGGAGTCAGATGCGCGTTTTCCGCTTTCCGTTCCTCGGATGCTCGAAGCGGTGGCACCTCGCGCCTGCGCCGGGTATTCAGCGAAGTCAGTTTTCAGCAGTCACAGTGACGCTTAGAGAATCGTTGCGTGAATCTCCATTACGGTTCGCTACTGCAAAATCGTCGGGTTTCCCTTGGCATCTATCTTGTAGGCGCGGAAAACTTCGCCAACGCGGTCGCCCTTTTCATTGAAGGATATTTTTCCCGTCAGGCCGGGGAAGTCCTTCAGTCCGCTATGCAGGTAAGCCGCCAACTTTGCGGGATCCGTGCTCTTGGTAGCAGTCAGTCCTGCCACAATCACGCGGAATGCGTCACCCGCCAAAATCCCATAGATGGAGTTGGGAGGCGCGCCGTACTTTTTCTTGCACTCCTCAAGAAAGCTCTTTGCTTCCGGGGTGGGAAGATCTTTTGGTAGCGGCGGTGTGGTGAAGATGAAACCTGCGGCCGCGCCGACGCCGGCAATCTTCATCAGGTCGGCGTTATTCATGCCGTCCCCACCGAAAAACGGAACGTTCCAGCCCATCTCCTTCTTCTGGCGCAATATCAGCCCGCCCTCCGGATAGTAGCCCGGGAAATAAACCGCCTGCGGCTGTGCGAGCTTCAACTTGGTAAGGATGGTGCTGTAGTCGCGCTCCCCGGGCGTAATGGCGTCGAAGAAGATGATCTGCGCCCCCTGCTGCTGCAGAACCGCTCTGGTCGCGTCCGCAAGGCCCTTGGAATACGTTGTGTTGTCGTGAACGATGGCGATCTTCTTGAACCCCATCTTCAACATGGCTGCGGCGGCAACCTTAGCCTGCTCATCGTCGCGAGGGCAGACACGGAAAAACCTCTTCAGCCCCTTTTCCGTTAGCCGGATCGCCGTGGACCCGTTCGAAATCTGCACAATCCCCTCTTCGTTGAAGATGTTTTGTGCCGCCTCGGTCACCGACGAAGCGTAGCTGCCAACGACGGCGACCACCCCCTGCGAAGCCAGGCGATTTGCGGCCAGTGCCGCCGTCCTGGGATCTCCCGCGTCGTCTTCGATGAGTAGCGTGACCTGCCTGCCCCCGATGCCGCCGTGGCGGTTCACATCCTCCACCAGTAGTTCCACGGCCATCTTCATGTCATGACCTTCGCTCGCCAGCGGGCCGGTCATGGAGCCCATCATCCCAATCTTGATATTGTCTGCGGCAAACGCGGTAAAGGTTAAAAAGCACAATACCGCACTCAACAGGAAGAGTTGCTTTTTCACGGCGATCCCCTTTCACCCTCGGCAGCTCCACTTGGCAGGCCACGAGAGTTTCCGTTTCAGCGTATGGCTGGCGGGAACTGTAACGAGACAGGCCAACCTTTTCAGTGGCCGGGAACATGGTCGGACGTCTGGTCGGACATTTACGATGCGCCGTAGCACCAACCCGCTCCTGCTCTCCCGCGAGCTGCAGCGCTAGGTACTAAGAGCATGCATGAGAGATTCACAACACGGCAAAGGGGTTGCCCGACGGAGTGGCTGCGCCGATCGCTACTCGAATGACATGCGGAATGCTCACGAAAGGGCGCAAAAGACTTGAGAATCCAATAACGGCCCCTGTCGGATCCTTGGATTCCCAATAAGCGGCGTGAAATCAGCTAGTTAGATGGTGAGCGCGCTGGGACTCGAACCCAGGACCCACGCCTTAAAAGGGCGTTGCTCTACCAACTGAGCTACGCGCCCACGCAAGTCTAGCGTACCACAACCTGCGCTCCCAGATACTGCGGTATACGCATAATCAGGTAGCGCCGGTCTGTGTGCTGATTCGGCTGAGTTTGTGATCCTGCTCGGTTAGGGCTTTTTGAACAACAATGCCGCCAGCAGCGCAGCCACTGTGGCCAGTAACCACTCGGCCTTCCAGGTTTGTACGGCCTGCCACTCTGCAATCGTCGAGGTGTCGTAGATCAACCCGGTCATTACGGATGCCAGCATGAACAAACCGGCACACAGAGCCAGCGCCAGCGGAATCGTCGAGAGTCCGGTCAATTCGCGCGCGCGGTCAAAGTCCAACCAGTCAAGGCGTAGCCGCCGTTTCTCTACGCGCAAGTCGCTTTCCCGGCCTGATCCGCAGCAATGGCAGAAGCGCGCGCCAGTGGCATACGGGTTGCCACAACTCGCGCAGAGTATCCGGTTCCCCACAGATTGGGGCACGCCGGTCTTGAGATCATTCTGCGGAGTCGGGGCCTGACGCCAGTACTCCTGCGAGTGCTCTCGTAAGAACTCGGCCATGTCCGTCTCCCTTAACACCTTCTTAATGCAAGTGGTGGGCCAAACGGATTTGCCGCGCAGAATGGGCTTATCGCCCTGCCGCTGCCATGTCGGATGAGAAGAAATTACCCGCACCCTAAACATCTTGCTCTTTCGAACTAGTTTCTGGAGGGCATGGCGAGCACGTTGTGACCTCGTTCGGGTACTGCCCAGATCGTAAGCAGCAACAATTCGGCGTGGGTGAGTTCCAGGACCGCAGGACGCGGATGTTCCGCATTAAAAATCTGCGTGTCCAGAATTTCGTGGAGGGCCTCTAAGGAAATGCACAGAGAGCGCGCAGCCTCGGCTTCGCTGTAGTACTGCTTTGTCGGCTTCTTCAAAGTAAGCATGATATTCAGAGTCCTTGCATTCCGGGGGCAATACCTTTGTACACCGCCTGTACGCAAGTTCATATGAGGTGAATTCCCCATACGCGAACCTTTCAGCTACTTACCCGAAAGAAAATGCTCCTCCTCCTGCTTACTCCTTCGGCGCGCCCATAAGTTCTAGTTAAAGCTGCCCTCCAAAGGTGTCATCCTGAGCGCCAGTGAAGGACCCCGGCACTGCCCATTTCTTTCGCATGGCCTCGCTTTCGAGCGAGGCTTTCATGTTTCGGCTTGATGCCGGACCGCGTGAAAGCCCCTTCACTTCCTTTGTGCTTTCATGACCCTCTTGGACACTTTATTGGATTCATCTCTGCAAAGTTTTGCGGTGTCTATCGTTGCAGTGTTAGTTCTCGCAGTTAAATCAATGATTTACGGTGAAATAAATTGGCCACAAAAGTGCTATTACCTCTTATACGGGGAAACGACCGTCTGCCCAATGGCGCTGGCTAAGCTACCGCCTAGCCAGCGCCATTCGGCTGTAAGGATATTTGTAGGTCTCGAACGCTCTTTCAGTGCGGAGTACCTCAAGGGGGATTTTAATGAAGACTCGTTTCGGGCGGAGTTCGGTAGCGGTACTAGCTCTGCTCATTCTGCTTTCTCTGGCGGTCAGTCCATCTTTCGCTGACACTACTCTCTACACCAACGGGCCAATCAACGGCGGGATAAACGCATATAGCGTTTCCTCCCTGGCCCCATTCAATGTTGCGAACTCGTTCACGCTATCGGGCCAATCCACCATCACCTCTTTCGATGTGGGCTTGTGGCTCGCTCCCACGGACACTCCGACTACCGTCAGTTGGTACATTGAAACGGCACCTAGCTTCAACGGTGGTACCGTGCTGTTCAGTGGCAGCGGTACTTTCAGTAATGCATTCTGGGGCGTCAGCTCTTACGGATATGACATTTACACCTCCACACTGAGAGGCTTGAGCGGTGTTTCCTTAGGTGCCGGAACGTACTATCTTGAGCTCTACAATGTCTCAACGTCCCAGGTCAATAATGTCTTTTGGGATGAAAACAATGGAAGCTCCCTGGCATTTTTTAGCGCAATCAACGATATAGGTTCCGAAGCCTTCAACATCTATGGCACAACGGGCTCCCCTACCCACGCTACTCCAGAGCCGGGCACGATCGTCATGTTCGGCACCGGAATTCTGGGCCTGGCGGGAGCGGTTCGCCGTCGCTTCTGCCTATAGCCCTCGCGCACGCCTTTAAGCAACACGGAAGCTCCGCTCAATCGCGGAGCTTTCGTGTTTTGGCTTGACACTATGCTGCGAGAAAAGCTCGCCGCCTCCCATGTAGCCTCGGTACTCTGGGACGATTTCGTAGCATTCGTTTCTGCAAAGTTTTGCGGTATACACTTCTCGATCCAAATCATTCGCAATAAAATCAATAACTTACGGCAGAATAAATTGGCCACTAAAGTGCCTTACTTCCTATTACGGGACTCGATCTGAGTCGTGCCGTTGGCCAAGCTACTGCCTAGAGACGCTTGGTTTTAGAAATATTCACGGGCCCAAACGCTCCTCTGGGGGCGGAGTATTTCAAAGGGGGATCTCATGAAGACTCGTTTCGGGCGGAGTGCGGTAACGGTATTGGCTCTGCTCATTCTGCTTTCTCTGGCGGTCAGTCCGTCATTTGCTGACAATGTTCCTAACCTTGTTCCTCTCAATGTCCTCTACTCTAACGGGTCAATCAACGGCGGGATAAGCGCATATAGCGTTTCGCCGCTCGGCCAATATAATGTTGCGAATTCGTTCACGCTCGCTGGCACATCCACCATCACCTCTTTCGACGCGGGATTGTGGGTCGCTTCCGGTGACGCTCCGACGACCGTCAGCTGGTACATTGAAACGGCACCCAGCTTTAACGGTGGAAGTGTGCTGTTCAGTGGCTCTGGTACTTTCAGCAATAGTTCCTGGGGCACCGCCTATGGCGGCGCCTTCGACATTTACACCTCTACACTGAGCGGCTTGAGCGGCGTTTCTCTGGGTGCTGGAACGTACTACCTTGAGCTCTACAATGTCTCAACGTCTCAGACCCAAAACGTCTTCTGGGATGAGAACGACGGACCCTCCCAGGCATATATGAATGCTCTTGGGAAAATTGGCTCGGAAGCCTTCACCATCTATGGCACGACCTCCGTTACCGCCACCCCAGAGCCGGGCACGATAGTCATGTTCGGCACCGGTATTCTGGGCCTGGCCGGAGCGGTTCGCCGCCGTTTCTGCGTGTAGCTTTCCCCCTGATCATAAACACGGAAGCTCCGCTCAACTGCGGGGCTTTTGCATTTTCGCTTGATGCCAGCCCGCGTGCCCCCTCTTCGCTCCCATAGTCATTTCATGACTCTCCTGGACACTTTATTGGATTCATCTCTGCAAAGTTTTGCGGTGTCTGTCTTTACGCAGAAAGCTAGCGTAATTAAATCAATGACTTACGATGAAATAAAGTGGCCACTAAAGTGCCAGTGTCTTTTACACGGGGAAACGACCGTCTGCTCAATGGCGCTGGCTAAGCTACCGCTCGGCCAGCGCCATTCCGCTGTAAGGATGTTTGTAAGCTCAAGCGCACCTCCGGGGGCGGAGCATTTCAAGGGGGATTTAATGAAGACTCGTTTCGGGCGGAGTACGGCAGCGGCACTGGCGCTGCTCACTCTGCTTTTACTAACGGCTACTCCGTCATTCGCTGACGGCGTTCTCTACACCAACGGGCCAATCAACGGTGGTGCGAACTCATGGAGCATTTCGGGAAGCGAAGGCTACTTCGTCTCCAACTCGTTCACGCTAGACAACCGATCCACGATCACTTCTTTTTCTGCCGGTCTGTGGGTATATACTCTCCAGGAATCCCCCACGGGATTAAACTGGGCAATCTTGAGTTCCTCACGTGACGGCTTCAGCGGGAGCGAGCTGGCCAGTGGGTCTGCCAGCTTGGACGCCGGTAACTTCAGCACCAGCCCAGTAGGTTTTGCTTTCGATTACTATCGCGTTTTTAGTTCCACAGTGTCAGGGATGAGCGTCAACCTGCCTGCTGGGACCTACTACCTGGAACTTTTCAATGCTTCGACTGCTTTTGGCCATGATATTTTGTGGGATCAAAGCAGTGGGCTCTCGACCGCCTTTTCGAATATTGATGGTGCAATACCCTCAGAGTCCTTCACAATCTACGGCACGACCTCCACTGCCGCAACGCCGGAACCGGCCACAATGTTAATGTTCGGCACTGGTATTCTCGGCGTGGCAGGAGCGGTTCGACGCCGTTTCAGCCTATAGTCTCGCACTCCTTTTAAAGCAACGCCGAAGCTCCGCTCAGTCGCGGGGCTTTCGTGTTGTGGCCAAACTGCAGCAACCAGAACCCAATCCCGGCCTCCGCTTAACCTTTCTTAGCAGGAAAACGCATTGTCCTGCCGATGCCAACTGTGCCCATTCGTTGTAACATCTATTTTGTAAGGGAGTAACAATGGAGCAATTCGACCTGATCATTGTCGGTGCTGGCCCCACGGGGCTTGCCTGCGCGATAGAAGCGCGGCGCGCAGGATACTCGGCGGTTGCGGTGGACAAGGGATGCCTGTGCAACTCGCTCTATAACTACCCGACCAACATGACTTTCTTTACTACCCCGGAGCTGCTGGAGATCGGCGACATTCCCTTCGTCACCGCGCAGCAGAAGCCCTCGCGACAGGAGGCCTTGGAGTATTACCGCAAGGTGGCCGAGTTCTATCGCCTCGATGTCCGCCAGTACCATACCGTAACCCGTACCGAGGGCGCGGACGGCGCGTTCCTCGTGCATTGTACCGATATGCTCTCCCGTCCCACCGAGTTCCTTACCCGCAAGCTGGTCATTGCCACCGGATACTACGATCTGCCCAACCGAATGGGCGTGCCCGGAGAGGATCTTCCCAAGGTCACCCACTACTATCGCGAGCCGCATCCTTTTTACAACTCGGATGTCGTGGTCGTCGGCGCAAAGAATTCCGCTGCCATTGCGGCCCTGGAGTTATGGCGCCACGGAGCGCGTGTCACCATGGTGCATCGCGGGCCAGCCATTTCGCCCAGCGTAAAGTACTGGGTAAAGCCAGACATCGAAAACCGCATCAAGAACAGTGAAATCGCCGCGTACTTCAACACCTCCATCGGCGAAATAACGCCGGAAACTATCCTCCTCAACACCCCGCAAGGCGAGGTGCGGATGAAGAACGATTTCGTGCTGGCCATGACCGGGTACCATCCCGACTTCGGCTTCCTCCGCGCCCTGGGTGTCGAGTTGTCAAACGAGCGCTCTTTGAAGCCTGTCGTGGATACGCACACCTTGGAGAGCAACGTCGCCGGAATTTACCTGGCTGGCGTGATCATTGCAGGAATGAATACCAATGAAATTTTTATCGAGAACGGACGCTTCCACGGGCGGCAGATTGCCGAAGACCTGCGCCGCAAACTAGGCGAACCCACATGCGATCCGTTCGTGCCTGAGAACGCGAGAAAGACCGCCGCCGAGGTGGTGCCTCCCGCGCATCTCAGGAACTCCGAGTAGCTACCCCAATTCGACCGCGTTCCCCGTCTGCTGTGTCAGCAGGCGGGCAACCAGCGGCAGTAAAAGCTCCCCACCCTGAACCAGGACAAAGTCGGTGTACGCTTCGCTCCAGTCGAGTTTGAAGCTCGTGGAAAGTGCCGAAATCCATATCTGCCGTGCCGACGAATTTGGCGAAATGACGAACGTACCGGGCGGGTCTTCGAAGGTCAGGTGCAAGGCTCCGCCACGCTCTTCAACGTCGAAGTCCGCTGCTTCCTCAACGTCGTACAGAGCGCGTGTCAGCCGCTCCATGGCTTGTTCCGCGTATTTTTGGAAAAGCTTATCGTCCATACCCGTGATCATACTGCAGACTCCACTGCTTCAGCTCCAGTATCCGTGCGATTCACCCTTCACCGCCCCTCGCATCGGCCTTTACGGGATGCATTGTCACCGTATAGTAAATTTTTTGACAGCGACTCTATCGCCTTTCGGAATACACTGGTAGGTTAGTTACAGGTGGATGAAGTCCGGCTGCAGACTCCTGCACCCAAGAGGATACATGCCAGAAACCAAGCCAAGACCTCGTGTGCTCGTGGTGGATGATGAGCGCATCATAGCCGACACACTAGCGATCATTTTGAATCAGGCTGGCTTCGATGCTTCCGCAGCCTATAGCGGGCCGGATGCCATCACCCTTGCCCGAACTGCGAAGCCGGAACTAATCATCACGGACGTTATTCTTACGCCCAGTGAACCGAAGGGCATGGACGGCATCGAGGCCGCGATCCAGATTCGAGGATTTCTGCCCACCTGCAAGATTCTGCTCTTTTCCGGCCAGGCGGCCACGGCAGATCTGCTGGAAAATGCCCGCGCTCGTGGCCATGAATTTGAGATTCTAGCCAAACCCGTTCATCCGCAAGACCTGCTTGCAAAACTTCGCATATAACCGCCTTGCGAGGAAGCGTCAAAGAACATCCGCTATCGCCAGTCTGTTTTGAAAGTCTGCGCTGCTCGTGCAAGTTAGTGTGGAAATGCACTCACGGAAGCGGTGCTCCGAATCTGGAACTCCGTTCGTGAACTCCATTCAAGGCCCGCGTTTTCGTAATACCTGATATCACGGTGCTTCTTTGCAATCTTGGTACGCCCTTAGAGCCATTCCCTCGCCGCGATAATCTATTTTCCATGGGGAAGGACTATCATGCAGCAATGCGGTTTGAACCCCGCTGGAAGGAAATCACATGAAGAAGATTCTGATCTCGCTCGTCGTCCTGCTCTCGACCACCGCTGCCCTGGCTGGTAATCGCGCCGATGACGTTGACCGCCTGCAGAGCGGTGCCACGGTTATTAAGGAAATCATGTCGGCCCCAGACAGTGGAGTGCCTGACGAAATAATCAACAACGCCAAGTGCATCGCCGTAATTCCCAGCATGTTGAAAGCTGCGTTTGGAGTCGGCGGGGCCTACGGCAAAGGTGTCGCCAGTTGCCGCACCCAAAAAGGTTGGAGCGCGCCCGCATTCTTCACCGTCAAGGGTGGAAGCTTCGGATTTCAGATCGGTGGGCAGGCTGCCGACATCGTGATGCTCATCATGAACGACGAGGGTATGAATAACCTGCTCCAGAGCAAGTTCAAACTTGGTGCAGACGCAAGCGTCGCAGCCGGTCCCGTTGGCCGCCATGCCGACGCCTCCACTGATTGGAAGATGCGGGCTCAGGTCCTTACATACTCACGCACCCGCGGCCTATTTGCTGGAATCTCTCTTAACGGTGCCGTCATTACCCAGCACAAAGAAGACACCCGCGACTTCTATGGCCGCATGGTCCCATTCAAAACCATCCTCCTCGGTAACATTGCATCCCCCAAGGAGGCCGAAGTCTGGCGCGACACCCTAAGAAAGTACGCAGGGAAGTAAGTCAGCATCGCTCTTTCCATTGGCCCGCCTCGGCTCACACCGGCGGGCCTTTTCCGTCGTTGGCTGTGCTGCGACTGCAAATCGAAGGATAGTGCTTTTTGTGCTTGCCAAGCTGTAAAGCGATGCGTTACAGTTTACAAATGATCAAGAGCTTCCGGCATGCTGGGGTTGAGAGGTTCTTCGAGACTGGTTCCAAGGCTGGCATTCAGCCCGCCCATTCGAAGAAACTCCGCCTTCAACTCTCGCTCCTGGACGCAAGCTCTCGACCTGAGGAAATGAGCTTTCCCGGCTGGCATCTGCATAGACTCTCGGGAAAACTCAAGGATCATTGGGCCGTAACCGTCAACGGAAACTGGCGCTTGACCTTCACCTTTGAAGGCGAGGACGCCATTCTGGTCGACTACCAGGACTACCACTAGAGGTGCTTATGCCTATGTTTAATCCGGCGCATCCAGGCGAGTTGGTGAAGGAACGCCTTGGCTCGCTTTCCATCTCCGAAGCCGCTGTGCATCTCGGCGTATCCCGCGTCACTCTGTCCCGGCTCATCAACGGCAAAGCTGGAGTCTCAGCGGAAATGGCTCTGCGATTGGCCGACGCTTTCTCCACAACCCCGGCGCTCTGGCTGAAACTCCAGATGAACTACGACCTATGGCACGCCTCTCGCAAGCGCCGCCGGAAGATAGCGCCAATCAAACTAGAGGCCGCATGAAGGTACTGCTCCTTACTAATCCGCGGGTGTTCCATCCAATCCCTGTTGTTGGGCTTGAGTGGAACTGTTGAAAAGCTTTTAGCAGTGGGAATCGAATCGGATTGGACAGCGAAGAGGCGTGGCAGAAAGGCAAATCATTCGCACGGCGATGGAAAATAGGAGACCCATGCTCCCCAGAAGGTACTCGTCGACAGTGGAGATTTGCTTTTGGTTGACTGGGGTCGTAACGGCGATAGAGTTACTCGACTTTTCAGCCAATGCAGTGCCAGCGGGAAGGCACCTGTTCTGCCCCGTCTGGCTCCTTTTTGTTACCCTTCTGATTTGGATCAAGTTCAGGAAGAGGCTCCATCCCGCAACGAAGGGAGTGCGGGTCGTATCAAGCATTGCAACTTTCCTTGTCAGTGCTGTTTCGGCGTATTACCTCCTCAGCCTCGCGGTGTGGTACTACAAATGAGGGTCAGAACGGGGCACCCAGGGACTTTCTTTGCGTAACCCTTGCTACTTTGAACCCACGCTCCCGTATTCTTCCGCCATCAACTCACGCCTTATCGATTGACCTTTCAATTCGCGATTTGATACGTTCGACTTCTGCTCATGCGATTTTGGCTGGAGTACCTTCCTGTGTGGCTCATTGCACAGACGCTGCGATGGATGCCGCGTCCGGTGGCGCGCGCCATTGCCGGTTGCATCGCCATCCTGTTTTATTGGTTTCATCCGCGTCTTCGCAGGGTTGGAGCACGCAACCTTGAGCTGGCCTTCCCCGAAAAGTCCATCGCGGAGCGCGAACGTATTCTAAAAGGCGTCTACCGCTCGCTTGGCCGCCTGCTATCCGAGATTCCTAAGTTTCCCGACTACACCCTGGAAAACGTGGACCGCATCGCCGTGTACGACGGGCTGGAGAACTACCTCGCGGCGCGTGATCGCGGCAAGGGTGTGCTCTTTATGACTGCGCACCTTGGCGGCTGGGAGATCGGGTCGTTTGTCCATTCCATGCACGGCCATTGGCTGAACATCGTCGTGCGCGACCTGGACAATCCTCTGCTTGACCGTTGGGTACGGCGTCTGCGCGAACTGCACGGCAACAAGACGCACGACAAGGATCAGTACGCACGCGGCCTCATCGTCGCCATGAAACGCGGCGAAACCGTCGGTGCGCTCATGGACACCAACATGACTCCGCCCCAGGGTGTCTTCGTTAACTACTTTGGAGTGCCCGCCTGCACCGCCGGAGGAATCGCGCGCGTTGCCATGCGTACCGGGGCTGCCGTCCTTCCAGCCTTCACCATCTGGGACGAAGCCCAGGGCAAGTACCGCATCCGCTTTGAACCTGCAATTCCCACCGTCTCCACCGGAGACGATGATGCAGACGCCATCGCCAACACTCAGAACTATACCGCCGCCATTGAGCGGGCCGTCCGTGCCCATCCCGATCAGTGGTTGTGGGTACACCGGCGCTGGAAGACCCGTCCCGCAGGCGAACCCGGACTCTACTAAGCGCCATCCTGCAGCAATCCCTAATTCCTGCCCTATGGTCCGCAACACCGGCCGAGAGGCGCACATCCAACGGTTGATGCCTGAGGCTAAGCCAAGCGTCCTCCCGGTAAGCAGTTCCATTCCTCCTAGGTTTGCCCGGGAGCAGCGGGAGATGTACGTTCAGGTGCTCAGCCTCTTCAACGCGAACCGCATTCCGTTTGCTGTCAGCGGTGCCTTTGCGTTGCATCAGCACACTGGAATTTGGCGCGACACCAAGGACCTCGACCTGTTCCTCGCACGCGATGATGTGCCTCGCGCCCTCCGCGCACTTGACTCTGCAGGCTTTCAAACTGAAATTTGCGATCATGTATGGCTCTGCAAAGCCTACCGGGGAGAATTCTTTGTCGACCTGATCACCGGCATGAGCAATGCCGTGATTTCCGTACAACACGAATGGATCGAGCGCGCCAGCAGGGCTGAAGTCCTTGGTATCCCCGTCAAGGTTCTCGCGGCTGAAGAACTCATAGCTTCCAAACTGTTTGTTACCCGCCGTGAGCGCTTCGATGGAGCCGACATCGTGCATGTTATTTACGGAACCGCCGGAAGACTGGACTGGGCGCGCGTTTTAGCTCTTATTGGCGAGCACTGGATGGTGCTGCTCTGGACGCTGGTCCTGTACCAGTATGTTTATCCCGCGCATTCCCAATTCGTGCCCCGCACTCTTTGGAGTGACCTGCTGTCTCGGCTTCAAAATGAACTCGACCATCCTGATCCACGTAGTGCTTTCCGGGGCAGTCTGATCGACGAAAAGATGTTTGCCATCGATGCGACAGAGTGGGGCATGGCAAATCTGAATGAGCAAATGAGGGCTACGAGACCGCGACTGCAGGTCGAAGAGTAAGGCTCGCGCAGCGGCGGCCTGCGCACTTCAACCATAGGGTCGCCGGTCTCGGGCAAGGGCATTCAATGAGGATTGCGGCAGTCGCGGACCTCCATTACAGTCCGCAAAACTACGACAAGATTCGCGATCAGATGTTGCATGTGCGCGACGAAGCCGACGTGCTCGTCATCGCCGGCGACCTCACCAACTACGGGCGAGTCGCAGAGATGGATTCACTGCTCACCATGCTCGTAAGGCTGCGGATTCCTATCGTTGCGGTCCTGGGTAATCACGACTTTGAGAGTGGGCAGCAAGACGAACTCATGAAGTTAATGGCCACGGAAGGAATTAAGGTGCTCGACGGCAGTGGCTACGAACGTGACGGCGTGGGCTTCGCCGGAACCAAGGGATTCCTTGGAGGCTTCGGACGCGGCACCCTCACGGCGTTCGGCGAGCCGGAGGTAAAGGCATTTGTGCAGGTCTCGATTAATGAGGCGCTGAAGTTGGAGCGTGCCATGGCGCAGCTACGAACCGAACGCCGCGTCGTCGTGCTCCACTACGCTCCCATTGGCGACACCGTGCAGGGTGAACCGCTCGAGATTTATCCGTACCTCGGAAATTCGCGCCTGGCCGAGGTCGTGGATCGTCACGGTGCAAACCTCGTCCTGCACGGACATGCGCACCACGGCTCGCCTGAAGGGAAGACGACTGCGGGAGTTCCCGTGCACAACGTGGCATTATCAATTCTGCAAGCGTCCGGAAATACCAAGCCGTACAAACTTTTCGAAGTATAGGACGTGTGCCATGGGCCAAGCTCTCCCGCACTCTGTTCGACAGAGCCCGTGGCGGGACTGTAAACTCTTCAGTTCGGAAGCTCCCATCGCTTCCGTGGAGGCACGATGAGACGGCTGAAAGCCTACCTTCCTCTTCTCTTGCTGTTCTGCGCCTTGCACTCGGCGCTCGCGCAGGATTTGGCGTCGTTTGAAAAGCGAGTCCAGGTTAAAACCCTTCCCAACGGACTTACCGTGCTCATTCTCAACCGGCCCCAGGCCCCAGTCTTTTCCTTCTTCACCCTCGTGGATGCCGGCGACGCGCAGGACCCGGAGGGCAAGACCGGCCTGGCGCACATGATGGAGCACATGGCCTTCAAAGGCACTGACACTATCGGCACAACCAATTTCGCCGCGGAAACAGTGGCTCTCGCCAAGGTTGAAGCCGCCTACGCCGCTTACGACCGCGCGAACAACCGTATCGTAAATCGCGACGAGAAAAAGATTGCGGAGTTGAAGGCCGCCTGGGAGAAGGCGCGCGAAGACGCAGATCAGTACGTTGTGAAGAATGAGTTCCCGGAAATCGTCGAGCGCAACGGCGGTGTGGGCCTCAACGCTTCTACAAGTCTGGACAGCACGCAGTATTTTTATTCCTTGCCCGTCAACCGCCTCGAACTCTGGGCCTACCTTGAGTCGGAGCGATTCATGCATCCCGTCACGCGCGAGTTCTACAAGGAGCGCGACGTCGTGATGGAAGAACGCCGCATGCGCACTGACTCCTCTCCCACCGGACGCCTGGTTGAGCAATTCCTTTCCATCGCCTATGACGGCAGCCCCTATCACCGTCCGAACATTGGCTACCCCAGCGATCTCAGACACTTTTCCGCAACTGACGCGGAGAACTTTTTCAAAAGGTACTACGTCCCGAGCAACATGATTCTGGCAGTGGTTGGCGGCATCGACACGGAGAAAACGTTCGCCGTCATCGAGAAGTATTTCGGGCGCATCCCTTCAGCATCGAAACCGGAAGAATACTTCACGGAGCAGCGCAAGCAGAACTCCGAGCGCACCATTGTCTTGCACGATCCTTCGCAGCCCTTCTACATTGAGGGCTACCAGAAGCCAAGCTACCGCGATAAGGATGACCCAGTGTATTCGGTCATCAGCGGTGTAATGAGCGAGGGCCGCACCTCGCGGCTCTATCGCGCGCTGGTGCGAGACCAGAAGGTTGCCGTCGCTTCAGCGGGCTTCAGCGGCTTTCCCGGCGACAGGCATCGCAATCTGTACGCGTTTTACGCGGTGCCGTCGCAAGGGCGCACCGCAATCGAAATGGGGAGCGCGATCCACGAGGTCATCGACAAACTTAAAACTGATGGGGTAACGGCCGACGAGTTGAAGATGGTGAAGACGCGCTCGAAGGCGGCGCTTCTGAAAAGCCTCGCCAACAACCAGGGACTGGCAATCAACCTGGCGCAGAACCAACTGAAATACGGCGATTGGCGCGAGTTGTTCCGGCGTATCGATAGGATTGACGCTGTGACCAACGAGGACGTGAAGCGTGTGGCCAACGAGGTTTTCGTAGAGAGCAATCGAACCGTCGGAATCATGGAAACCAAGGGCGCGCCAAAGGGGGCACAACGATGAAGACAAAATTCCTGATGGCGGCGATGAGCGCCGCATTGTTGCTCGGATCCATGCATGCGCAGCAGACCGCCACTCAAGATTCTAAGAGTGGCATCCCATCCAGCTGGAAACAAATCGCAATCCCCGAGCTGCCTCCGTTCAAACCGCAGCAACCGAAGCGAGTCGTGTTCGCCAATGGAATGATCGTCTATCTTTCTGAGAATCACGAACTGCCATTGATCTCCGGATCGGCGTTGATTCGCGGCGGATCGGATTCCGAACCGAAGGAAAAAACCGGACTGGTGGAATTGTACGGGGACACATGGCGCACGGGAGGCACCGAAAAACTCTCGGGCGATCAACTGGATGACTTCCTTGAAGCGCGCGCCGCCAAAGTGGAAACCGGTGGCAGTGACGCGAACACCAGCGTGAGCTTCAATTGCCTGAAGGGCGACTTCAATGACGTGCTGGGGATTTTCGTGGACCTTGTGCGCTCTCCTGCATTCCGCGAAGACAAGTTGGCGCTGGCGAAAAAGCAGATGAATAGCAACATATCGAGGCGCAACGATGAGTCCGATGACATCGCCTCGATGCAGCAGGACATTCTGGGTTATGGCAAAAAGAGCGCCTACGCTCGGGTTCCCGAGTATGCGACCGTGGCCGCAGTAACGCGCGAGGATCTGCTGAAATGGCACAAGCAACATACCGCCCCGAACAACATCATCCTCGGCGTTTCGGGCGACTTTGACTCCAGGGAGATGGAGGCTGCGCTGCGCAAAGCATTTGGCGAGTGGCCCAGGGGTGCAAAAGTCGAAGAACCAAAAGTTGCAATCTCGCCAGAGAAACCGGGAATTTACCTCGTGGATAAGAACGACGTAAACCAGAGCGAGATTCGTATGATAGGGCCGGGAATCGAGCGCAGGAATCCGGACTACTTTGCGCTACAGGTAATGAACGAAATTTTCGGCGGCGGATTTTCGTCGAGACTATTCATGAACCTGCGCACCAAGGCCGGACTCGCATATTCCGTTGGTGGCGGCGTCGGTAGTAACTGGGATCATCCGGGACTTACCGTCCTTTCTATCGGGACTAAGACAGAGACTACGACGGAGGCGATCAGGGGACTATGGGAGCAGGTTGACCTGCTGAAAAAAGATGCGCCGAGTGAGTTGGAACTGAAGCGCGCGAAGGACGCCATCCTGAACTCCTTCATCTTCCGCTTCGATACCCCCAGCAAGGTTTTACGCGAGCAGGTGACGTACGAGTTTTACGGGTACCCCAAAGACTTTCTCGAAAAGTATCGCGTGGGCGTGGAGAAAGTTACCTCTGCCGATGTACTGCGCGTGGCCAATAAGTATGTGCATAAGGAAGATCTGAAGGTGCTGGTAGTTGGCAACGCCAGCGAATTTCAAACGCAACTCGCCGCACTCGGTCCGGTAACGCCGATTGATATCACAATTCCGACACCGGAGGCCAAAAGCAACACTCCCAAGCCTGCGGGCAGTAGCGCCGAGGGCAAAGCCGCCGTGGCAAAACTCTTGCGAGTATTGGGCGGTGAAGCCCGGATAAATGCAGTGAAGACTCTGCATCAGAACTTTGTAATGGAGCAGCAGGGTGTGAGGATGACGATTGATCAGAGCATCGTGTATCCCGACAAACAGGCTCAGAGGATGAGTATGCCGCAGGGAGAGATGCTGCAGGTGGTAACTCCGTCGGTCGCCTTCATGGCGATGGGACCCGAGGTGCGGGATCTTCCTTCGGAAATACACAGTGCGGAGTTGACGGCTCTTAAGCGCGATTTCATCAACGTACTGCAACACGCGAATGACGCGAAGTACACCTTCACCGCAGGCAACAGGGAAAAGCTTGGAGATGTGGAAGCAATCGTGGTGGATGTGAACGCCGACGGCGCCCGGACGCGCTGGTGGATTGGCGCCGACGGAAACCTGTTGCAGGAACGGTTCACCGAGGCTAAGCAGACCGAAACGACGATTAGATACTCGGCTTGGAAGAGCTTCGACGGACTAATGTATCCGACGAAGTACGAGATGCTGAGTGGCGAAGATGCAGGGGGAAACCTGACTATGAGCGCAATGGAAGTGAATGCCGCGGTGGACCCAAGGTTATTCGAGAAGCCGCGGAAGTAACTGGAACTCGTTGCATAAACAATGTCCCTGTCCAGCCGGGCTCTTGCCTTGAAAGGGCATGGCTTCAGCCATGCCGAAAGAGCCGCATAAAATCTGGGCTTTAGCCCCGGAGGGATGTTGTTCTGCTGCTCGAATGGCATTTATGCAACCGGATCCATCCCAGCCGCAACACATTTGCGCGTCCCCTGTGGGCGCGCTTTTTTTGTCGAAGTCCATCCGAATGTCGGCCAACTCTTTTTTCTTTTTCTGAGCCATCCTAATTGCAGAGTTCACCTTCTACTCTCTAGGCGCATCTCGAACTCTGCCTGCCGAGCGGATAGCGCCCCCATGGAGGCTCAATTGATTCGACCCGCAAGAATTCACACAGTCGTAGTCCTGCTGTGCACCGTTCTCTTTTCATTAGCCAGCGCGACAGCGCAGAACGTGATCGATGGTACGGCTGCGGATGGTTCGCTCTACGAAATTGTGACGCCTGCGATTTGGAATCATCAATTGGTGCTCTATGCTCACGGAATCGTGGACCCGCAAGAGCCGATCGCGCTGCCAAGCGACAGCGGCTTTACCGAGTTCCGCGATGCACTGGTACAGCAGGGATTCGCCGTCGCTTACTCGAGCTATGCGTCAAACGGCTTTGCAATCAAAGAGGGTGCAGCGGACACGGATCACCTGCGCAGCCTTTTTGCCAGCAAGGTGGGAGAGCCTGCCAAGACGTTTCTGGTTGGCGTCTCGCTCGGCGGGGCGATTGTGGTAGATCTTGCTGAACGCTTCCCGAAAAAGTACGACGGGGCGCTGCCAATGTGCGGATTGATCGGGGGCAGTCCGCTTGAAATCGAGTATGTCGGCAACTCGCGCGTCCTCTTCGATTACTTCTTTCCCGGTGTGATTCCGGGCACTCTGCTTCACACTCCGCTGTTGCCTTACGATCCCAATTCCGCGACTCCGAACGTGGGCCTCGCCGTGGCGGCGGCGCTGATTACGGGGCTCAATCCCCAGGCAAGTCCTACGCTCCCCACCCTGCAGCTTGCCGACACACTAGGACTTGAAGCTGCCACTCCTACTGAGGTCATCACAGGATTGATCGAGGTGCTCGGCTTTGATGTGCGCTTCGTAAACGACGTACTCGTGCGCACCGATCTCGCGAGCCCCTACGACAACCGCTTTATCCGGTACAGCGGTTCGCTTGACGATAAGGCTCTCAACGCCGGAGTCGAGCGAGTAACGGGTACGGAGCAGGGCTTCGAATACCTCTTCCGCTATTACCAGCCTACCGGTCGGGTGCGGATTCCAACCGTAACTCTCCACACCACGCGCGACCCGCTGGTTCCGTACTGGCACGAGCAAATCTACCACGCGCTAGCTGCGCGGCGTCATAGTGACGGGCTGCTAGTGCAGCAATCCGTCAATCGCTTCGGACACTGTGCATTCCAGTCCTCAGAGGTCGTCCACGCATTCAGTGGGCTGGTGGGATGGGTGGATTACGGAATCAAACCAAGTGGCGGAGACGTGACCGCTCCGTAGTTTACGGTCTTGTGTCGAACAAAAGAAAATGTCGGGTGCCCCAGGTTTGCGCCGCTGTTCTTGCGGCGATAACCTGGGAAGCAGTGCCCTCCACCTCGCAACGGGCCTTGCCTTAACGTGCAACCTTCTACATCTCGCGCCTACCCTCAAGCGCTCTTTGCAGAGTGACTTCATCGGCGTATTCAATGTCGCTGCCAGCGGGAATCCCCGTCGCAATTCGAGTAACTCGTACCCCGGTTGATTTCAGTAGCCGCGCCAGGTACACCGCGGTCGCTTCACCCTCTACCGTGGGATTGGTGGCGAGGATCACCTCGTCCACCAATCCGCTTTCGGCGCGGCGCATCAAATTCGCAATTCGCAATTGTTCGGGGCCAACCCCATGGATCGGAGATAGCGTTCCGTGAAGCACATGGTAAGCGCCGTTATAAGAGTGTCCCTTTTCCACGGCGGCAATATTCGTCGGCTCTTCCAAAACGCAAATCACGCGCTGATTGCGCGTTCCGCTGGCGCAATACACGCAAGGGTCAACGTCCGTGATGTTATTGCAGACCGAGCAAAGCCGCAGTGCCGCCTTGATCTCGCGGATCGCGTCGGCCAACTGCTCGGCATCTTCGTCGGAGCTGCGAAGAATATGGAAGGCGAAGCGCTGTGCGCTCTTGCCGCCCACTCCCGGCAGCTTCTTCAACTCGTCGATCAGTCGAGCCATGGGCTCGGCAAACTTGGACATGACTTAGTTCAGTCTCCACTGTGAGTCTAGAGCTGGTTGCATAAACAACGTCTTGAAAGGGCATGGCTTCAGCCGTGCCGTAGTAGCCGCATAAAATCTGGGCTTCAGCCCCCGAGGGATGTTGTTCCGCTGCTCCAATTGCATTCGTACAACCAGTTGTTATCCGGCACTTGGCATCACGCTCGCAGGGCGGTGTTAGATCAGTCCCGGCGGCAGCCCCATCCCACCCAGCAGTCCGCCGAGTTGCGACTGCATGGCAGCGTCAACCTTGCGCGCTGCTTCGTTCGTGGCAGCCATCACCAGGTCTTGCAGCATCTCCACATCGTCGCAAGCATCCTTTTCGATCCTGATTGAGAGCACCTGTTTTTCGCCGTTCATACGCACCACAACAGCGCCGCCGCCAGCCGAGGCTTCGACTTGTGTCTCGCGCATCGTTCGCTGCATCTGCTGCTGCATCTCCTGCGCGCGCACCATCATCTCTTGCATCTGTTTCGGGTCCATTGCGTCACCTCTCCGTGCGGTCCATTACTATGCGTATCTCTGCGCCAAACTTTTCCATCATCCGTTTTACCACGGGTTCATCGGCAGCTCTTGTCTTGATGCTCTCGGTGCTTCCTGGGCGCATGGTTCTGGGCGCTTGAGGCTTGCCCGTTTCAGCCGCCGTGCTTCCGCCAACCAGGCGAACCTTAACGGTGCGTCCCGCCACCTCGGTTGCAGCCTGGATCGAAAGCTTTTCCTGCTCCTTGGTGTAACTCAATTCAATCATGCCATCAGACATTCCCACTTGGACTGAAACCAGGTTGCCTTCAGCCGTCCAATGTCCTTCCTCCAACGCATGAACCAGCATCTGCGAGCCGCCTGTCTCCATCGCTCGCAACACGGCCTCGCGAATCGCGTCAACATCAAGATCCGCGTTAGAGATTTCCACCCGGGGTGCAACCGCCAGCGCGCTTCCATTGTCGAATGCCACCGCGCCCGCCGCCGGAACCGCTTGCGGAGCGATGGCCGGTGGCTGCGAGCCGAATACCCCCGGCATGGGCTGACCGCTGATGCCAAGAGGAGCACCAAACGGCGCAGGCGCGCTCAATGCCGCGGCGGAATCCGGCTGGGCTGACATCTCTTCACGGCCCTTGCGCGCTTTGTCGGCTTCAAACGGAGAGGGCTTCGACGCAGGCTGTCCAAACGGCGAGGTGCCTCCACCAATCGGCGGGACACCCGCTGGGCGCTGCGTAAACGCTGGCGGCGGAGCCGGGCGCGCAGCAGGAGTAGTTGGACGTGCCGCCGGAGCGCTTGTACGCGCAGTGGGACTCGCCGCAGGTGCCGCATCGGTCAACCGCACACTGCTCAACAGTTGCTCCAGTGGAAGTAACCGTTGCGCATGTACCAGCTTCAACAACCCAAGCTCCAAATGGAAGCGCTGCTCCTGCTTGTAACTCACGTCGCCATGTGTGCGCAGCATAATCTGCAGGAAGCGCGTCAACTCCTCTTCTCCAAACTGTGCGGCGATGCTGGCTACGCGTTTCTTTTCATCGGTGCTGATCTGCAGAATCGGACTCTCGATGCCGGCCACCTTCGCCACCAGCGCATTACGCAAAAAGCGAACCGTCTGCTTTGCGAAATGTGTGGCGCTCTGGCCTTCAACCATGAGCTTGTCCACAATCCGCAGCACCTCATCGCTGGAATTTTCATGCACCGCGTTCATCACCCGCTCCAGCACTTCGGTTGAGACGCTTCCAACCAGGCTGCGAACTACCTCCGCCGTCAGCGTGTCGCCGCAGCAGGAGATCGCCTGATCCATAATGCTGAGCGCGTCGCGCATCGAACCGTCGCCTGCCTCAGCCAGCAACGCCAGCGCGTCTTCTTCCACGGTGAGCTTCTCGGCCTTGCTGATCTCGCGCAGGTGGTTGACGATCTCTTCAAACCGCACTGCATGAAAACTGAAGTGCTGGCACCGGGAGCGAATCGTCTGCGGGATATCCTCGGGCTGCGTCGTCGCCATCATGAAGACCACCCACGGCGGAGGCTCTTCCAGTGTCTTCAGCAACGCGTTAAACGCTGCATCCGTTACCTGGTGGGCTTCGTCGAGGATGAAGATGCGATAGCGATCCCGGGCAGGCTCAGCGGTCGCAGTGGCAATCAGGCCGCGAACTTCTTCAATGCCGCGATTGGTAGCCGCGTCGATTTCGATCACATCCATCGCGCCGACGGAACCATCGCGAATTTCGCGGCAGGAGTCGCATACTCCGCAGGGTTCGGAAACCGGGCGGTCGCTCGATTGGCAATTCAAGGCCATCGCCAGAATGCGCGCAATCGTCGTCTTTCCAATGCCGCGATGTCCGCTGAAAATGTAGCCGTGAGCGATGCGCTTTTGCTCCAGCGCATTCTTTAGAGTACGAACAACGTGATCCTGTCCGATCACGTCGGAGAACTTTTGGGGACGGTATTTGCGCGCCAGAACGGTATAGCTCATGGGAGAATCTCATTATAACCGCCGCGCCTGCCGCCAGCGGGTCACTTGATGGCCTCTGTCCGTTGGGCACCGAATTTTGTTCACTATTGGAGCAGCAATGCAAACCCTTCGATCGCGCATCGTGTACCAGAACCGATGGATGACCTTGCGGGAAGACGAGATTCGTCGTCCCGATGGCTCCGGCGGAATTTTCGGAGTCGTCGAGAAGCCCGACGCTGCAATGGTCATTCCCGTCGAAAATGGCAGGGTTCACGTGGTCCAGCAGTTTAAGTATGCCGTGCGTGCACGCTTCTGGGAGTTTCCCCAGGGTACATGGGAGCAGAAGAAGGATTTCGCCATTGAGGATCTCGCCCGTGGAGAACTGCGCGAAGAGACCGGACTAGTTGCCAAAAAGCTGGAATTCCTCGCCCGGATTTATGTCGCTTACGGATTCCTTACCCAACCCATGCACGTCTTTGTCGCAACCGGACTTACCCAACTCGATGCGCAGCCTGAGCACGAGGAACAAGACATTGTTAGTGCGAGCTTTACCTGGAGCGAGTTTCGCGAGCTCGTACACGATGGCCAAATTACTGATTCCCAGACACTGGCTGGATTTGCGCTGCTCTGCCTCAAGCGACCGGATCTCGCAGGTTAGGCTCGCTCGCTCATGTCCACATCGGGTTACTCGGTCTAACTTCCGGTAACACGGATTAACTAACCCTTGTTAAGTCATTTTTGTTACACTGTCATACATGGCAAATCAAGCGATAACAGCGGCAGTAAGTCAATTGAAGCAGGAGCACATCCGGCTTTGTAAAGAATTAGCCCGCATCGATGAAGCACTCTCCGTTTTAGGCCAGCTGGACAGCGCAGTTCCGGCCAAGAACGCGAAAGCTGCCAAGTCCGTAACAGCACCGCGCAAGCGCAAGATCTCTGCCGCGGCGCGCAAGAAGATGTCAGATGCCGCTCGCGCTCGCTGGGCCGCTCGCAAAAAGGAGAAGACTCCCGCGAAATAATCGGAAGTCCGGCCCTTATACCTTCATGCACATTTCTCCCGCACCTATTTTCTGGTGCTTGAGGAATGTGCATTTACTCGCTGCGGAGAATGTCTATTTTTCTGCCGACCCTCTCGCACGGGTCCCCACATCTGCCGTAGTTAGCAGATGTGGGATGCCTCACTTGTTCTGAATCGCTTTCACGGCCTTCTTGCGGGCTTTCTCTCGCGCAACCCTCTTGCGCCTTCTTAACTCCGTTGGCGAATACATGGTACCTCGGCATTTTTCTGCGCCGCATGTGCAGGGCGCATCACCCTCGCCGTCATAGAGAAAGTAGTCATAGACAAGCTCCTCGCCCGCTTCAATGTCGCGAATCGCGCGAATCCACACGCGCTCGTTTTCATCTTCCTCGGTTTCGCAATTTGGCGCGCACGAGTGGTTCAGATACATAGCCATGCCGTAGCCATCTACCACGTAGGTGCCATCGCCCACCCCGAAAAGGTAAGTGTAGGGACGCTCATTGTAGAGTTTGTCGGCATCGTCATGTTTCATGCGGGTGCCCGTGTACTCAACAATAAGCGCCCCTTTCGAAATTCGTTCCAGGGTGAAGACACCGGCGGCATGGATGGCGGACGAGCGTACGATCAGGCGCATGATGAAGGATTGTAAATGGTAGCCACGCCTCGGGTGAATAACGGGCGACATTTCTGGAAGGGCTTTTGGTTCTGGAGCATTGGTCTGCGAATCAACCCGAACTGTAAGGACGAAGACAGCAATCGCGCAAAGAAAACGGCCCCGCCTGGCCTGAACCGGGCTGGGCCGTTCTTTTGCATCGAGGATCTACAGTCCGTACGAAATTCCGAAGGCGAAGCGGGCGCGCGCATTCAGATTTACGTGCGGTTGAATCACACCCGCTGCCTGCAGAACGCCAAAATCGACGTTCAGTGTTTTCTTGGCAAGGGGCACGATGCGGGCCGCATAGGTCAGTGTGGTCGGAATGTCCGCCAGTGGAAGTCCTTCGATCCGTCGCGGTTGTTGTGACACTTCAGAACCGAGAATAATCGTACTTTTCGCCGGTCCCTTGAAGACGAAAGCCACAGCGCCAAAGCCACGGGCTACAAAGTCCGGTGCATTTCCGCCCAGCCCAAACAGTGAAGCGTTTGTTGCGCGTACTCCCGCGCTTAGTACAACTGGGATTGGCTTGATCTGCGTGATCGTTTTGCTAGCCACCACGTATCCGTCGGCGTTGGTGGTGTCCTGGTTTCGCAGAACGCCGCCTGCGTTCTTTACCTGCGTGCGCAGAATGAACCCTCCGGAAATTGCCGGTAACCAATTCTGCTTCCCATAGTTTTCCGGAATCACGTTCACCTTGGCGTGAAACGTGTTGAAGCCGTCGGTCCACAGCGAACTAACTGCGCTGCTGCCCTCACTGTGGATTGTCCGCGTGTAACCGAACTCGATCCGTTTCAGTGCTCCGGCGGTCACGGATATCTGGTGGAAGTCGCCTAGCACATTGCCGCCGTTCACATAGTGGTAGCCCACAATGGGAAGGCCTATTCCTTTCTCCGGCGAGGCTGCGGTATAGGCCAGGGGCGTTACGAATACGCCGGTTTCGCCTTCCCAACCAAGGCTCTGGGCGAACCCGTTTTGCGAGGAAGCGAAGGCGAATAGAGCAAGCGTGATGCCCGCCAGAAAAAGTTGACGGAGTCTGGTTGCACTGGAATGGCTTGAGTAAGACATGTGTTTCTCTCCTTTGGAAATGAGTTGAAGCCCCACTGCGATCTCCAATAAGACTCATCGCGGGGAAGTTGATCTTTTGCTTGCGTACAAGGAATCAGCGAAGCAGTAGTAACGCTCGGGGAGCAGCTAAAGGCAGGGACAACAACGAAGGCGAACCATAAAAGGGAAGGGGATTGCCAGAACTTTGTTCATGAAAAAGTGTCCTTTTGATTAGGAAGAACCGGCCTGGACAAATGAGAAACACCGACTATTGGCGCAGTCTTCCAGTTCTTCTACTTAAACGATTGGGTCGAAGGGAGTCCCCCGAATGGGGACACAGACACACGAGGAACGATCAACAGCAACAACAACGAATCTGGAGGAAGACTCTCATTTGGTTGATCGCTATGCCTGGCGCATAAAAGCTGCACCAAGTAAAACCGAGTGTAATGGCATCCTGCAAAGAGGTCAAGCGCAGAAGCGAAATCGGTAAGGTCGAGAGAGGGGATACTTGCCGGCAGCGCCCGGCACCGATTGGCACAATCTATTAACGCCAGTGAAATTGTGAAGTTCCGGGGAACTCCATAGTGATGCAAATCACAACACTACGTGACCCAAATCAGTGCCGAATACCCGTCCGGGCGAGTATCACAGTCTCTAGTGATTGGAATCACTGCCGGGTGGGGCGCAATAACAGATAAACAGAAACGCTGTCTTTCGACACAGTGGTGGGTGTCGTGTATTCAGTTGGGCCTTCCGGACGATCTTAACCAGACAATATCGATTTCATAGTTGATCGCCGAGAAGTGTAGATGAACTCAAATGTCACTCTCAGGATATGACATGGCAAAAATTGAAAAGGAAACAATAGCCCAGAGTCTGAAAAATGCGGGCTACTCACGTCGAGATTTCTTGCAGCTCTGTACGACCATCGTGGCAACTGCTCCCATGGGATTGGCCTTCACTGAGAAGGCTACCCCGGCTGCTGTCGCCAAGGCTGTCGCCAAGGCCAAGAAACCCTCTGTCGTATGGCTTCACTTCCAAGACTGCACCGGATGCTCTGAGACGCTTCTGCGTACTTCCAAGCCCGATGTTGCAGACCTCATCCTCAATATTATTTCCCTCGACTATCACGAGACTTTGATGGTTGCTTGCGGCAAGCAGGCTGAAGACGCCCTCAATTCTGCCGTCTCGGAGAACGCCGGCAAGTTCGTGCTCGTCGTCGAAGGCGCGATTCCGACCAAGGAAAAGGGAATATACATGAAGCTGGGCGGCCGCCCGGCAATGGATGTCCTGAAAGAAGTGGGCTCCAAAGCTGCGGCCATCATCGCTATCGGTTCATGCGCATCCTGGGGCGGAGTTCCGTCGGCCGACCCGAATCCAACCGGCGCTACTGGCGTTGACTCGATCATCACCGACAAGGCCATCGTCAACCTTCCTGGTTGCCCGCCGAATCCGTACTCGCTTCTGGGCGTCGTGCTCGAATTTGCCGTTATGGGCAAGTTGCCTGCGCTCGACAGCCTGAAGCGTCCCAAGTTTGCCTATGACCGTCTGATTCACGACCACTGCCCACGTCGCGCGCATTTCGATGCAGGACGCTTCGCTGGACAGTTTGGCGATGCCGGTCACAATCAAGGCTATTGCCTCTTCAAGTTGGGTTGCAAAGGTCCGGTCACACATGCCGGATGCTCCACCCGCCACTTCAACGAAATGGTGGATGCCTGGCCGATCGGTACCGGAGCCCCGTGCTTCGGTTGTACTGAGAAAGCAGTGGGCTTCCGCATGCCGGCATTCGACAAAGTCGACGTTCACCTGGCGACTCCGCCTGATACTTACGCTCCCATCGCCGGATCGGTTGGCACCTTTGGTGCCGCTGCTGCCGGACTGGTTGGTATCGCAGCGGGCGCTCTGGGTGGCGCGGCATGGGCAACTTCGCAAAAGCTCAAGAGCAGCGAAGAAGCGACTGCCGAGAAGACGCCGACTGCCGGAGGGAAGTAGCCATGGCAATGACACGCCGCGAGGCATTCAAAAATCTCGCTAAGGGCAGTCTGCCGCTTCTGGCGGCGGGTTGCGTGTCCACTGTTCTGCCAGAGGTTGCCCACGCTGAAGAAGTTCCGATGCCGAAAGGGGCACTCGGTCTGCTGTACGATGCGACCAAGTGCGTTGGATGTAAATCGTGTATGGTGGCGTGTAACCAGGCTAACGAGCTGGCACCCGACATCCGCACCGATGGACTCCATCAGGCTCCTCCGGCCCTCAACTCCTTCACCAAAAACATCATCAAGCTCTATCGCACGGCTGACGGATCGGATCACTCGTACTTCAAACAGCAGTGCATGCACTGCGCCGATCCTGCCTGCATGGCAGCCTGTATGTTTGGTGGCCTCCGCAAGGACAAGGAAACCGGAATCGTCTGGTGGAACGGCTCGTTGTGCGTCGGTTGCCGCTACTGCGAGATCGCCTGCCCCTTCCATATCCCCGCTTTCACCTGGGATGGGTTCAATCCCAAAATCACCAAGTGCGAGCTTTGCCGCGAACGTCTCGCTAAAAAGTTAGAGCCTGGCTGCACCACTGTTTGCCCGACTCAGGCAGTAATTTACGGACGCCGTGAAGATCTTCTCAAGGAAGCAAAGCGCCGCATTGCCGCCAGCCCCGGCCGTTACTTTGAAAATAAAGTCTATGGTCAGGTTGATGGCGGTGGCACGCAGGTTCTTTATCTCTCTCGCGTTGCCTTTGGCAAACTCGGGTTGCCCGAGCTTGGCGAAGAGTCAATTCCCGAGCGGCTAAAGTTCCAGCACAAAATCTATAAGTGGCTGGCTCTGCCTGCCGCACTTTATGCCGGAATGGTCATGTTTGCCGGTAAGAACTTCAAAGAGCACGCACATCACTTGGTCGAGGATCAGAAGAAGACCGGATTGAGGCCACAACTATGACAAGGTGGGAGAGAAGTGTTCCTGTCTATGGCGTTCCCGTGCTCAATCGCGGATTCTGGGGCCTGCTGATCGTAGTCGTGATTGGCTTGGTACTCTCTGGCTTCCGCGAAGTGGTCGGGTTGGGAAGCGGTGTTTCCGGCATGTCCGACCCCTTTGCATGGGGTCTCTGGAAGAACTTTAACGTGATGGTCCTTACCGGTCTTGGCTCCGGCGGTTTCGCCGTTGGCATCGCCGCTTGGATCTTTAACCGCACCAGGCTGCACCAGGTGATGCGCGTCGCGCTGCTTACCAGCTTCCTCGCCTACTCCACTGGTCTAACCATGCTTGGCATCGATGTGGGACGCCCCTGGAACTTCTACTGGGTCTTTATGCCCTGGCACTGGAATCTTGCGTCCCCGTTGCTGGAAGTTGCGGTCTGCATAACGTTCTATGCGACCGTTCCATTACTTTTGGAAAACCTGCCGCCGCTGTTTGAGTACCTCATTTACGAGTTCCCCAAGTGGCGCGGTTTCGCCGAGTCCTGCGAAAAAGCCTTGACCAAGGTTTATCCCTACGTCATCGGCCTTGCCTACATCCTGCCCATCATGCACCAGTCTTCACTCGGGGCGCTGATGCTGCTTGGAGGCGATCGCGTGCACGCCCTCTGGCAAACGCCATGCCTGCCCCTGATCTACGTCTGGGCGGCGGCGTTCCTTGGATACAACTGTGTCGTTCTCTGCCTGCTTCTGGCCAAGGTCGCGTGGAAGCGCGATATTGATCCCGAGGTTCTGGCCGAGCTGAACAAACTTACCTGCTGGGTAGTCTTCACCTGGACGGCTTTCCGCTTCCTCGACATTCTGGTTCGCGGAAAGATTCTCTTCGCGCTGATTCCATCCTATTTCTCCTGCCTGTTCTGGATTGAGACCATCCTCATCGCTGGATCGGCCTACGTCCTTTACTCGGGGAAGGGTAAGAACTTGCAGACCATGTTCCTGGCGCACTGTACATGCGCGCTCGGCGGCATGATCTATCGCTTCAGCCCAACGACTCTAGCTTTCCGGCCCAGGAACGGGGCGTTCTACTTCCCGACTGCCATCGAACTCCTCGTATCGATTGGATTCATGGCACTCGCAGTATTGGGTTACATCGTTGCCGTTAAGAAACTGGCGATTCTGCCGGCCTCCAACGACGACTGGCTCAAGATGGCGAAATACGAAGAACAGGTTAAACCCGGCATCCAGTTGACTGGTTACGCACCAGTGGAACATTGATCCTCGACATCGAAGAAGGTTTCAAAAAATGGCGAAACGCATAACGATAGACCCCATCAGCAGGATTGAAGGCCACCTCCGCGTTGATTTGGAAGTGGAAAACGGCTCGGTATCGAACTCCTGGGCCTCCTGCACAATGTGGCGCGGCATTGAAAATATTCTCAAGGGCCGCGACCCTCGGGAAGCCTGGCTCTATACCCAGCGCTTCTGCGGCGTGTGCACCACGGTGCACGCTATGGCTAGCGTCCGTTCGGTGGAAGATGCTCTCAAGCTTGAAATTCCACTGAACGCGCAATACATCCGCAATCTGATACTTATTAACCACGGACTGCACGATCACATCGTGCACTTCTATCACCTCTCGGCCCTCGACTTCGTTGACATCATGAAGATTCCCGGAGCCGATCCCGCCAAGACCAGCGCCCTTGCCGAAAGCCTCACCAACTGGCCTGGTAACTCCAAGAAAGCGTTCCTCGCGGCGCAGAACCAGGTCAAGGCCGTAGCCGCCAGCGGACAGCTCGGCATCTTCACCAATGGCTACTGGGGACACCCGGCCATGAAGCTGAGTCCCGAGGTCAACCTGCTCGCGTTCGCGCACTACGTGCAGGCCCTCGAATACCAGCGCAAGTCCGTGCAGGCCGTTGCCATTCTCGGCTCCAAGAGCCCGCACATCCAGAACCTCACCGTCGGCGGAGTCTCCAACGCCATCAACCTTGACAGCCTTGCGACCCTCAACATGGATCGCCTGTTCATGATCAAGAAGTTGATGGATGAAGTAAAGCCGTTCGTCGATCAGGTTTATCTGCCCGACGTCTGCGCCATCGCCGGAATGTACTCCGATTGGTTCAATTACGGCTCAGGCGTTACAAACTACCTGGCCTCCCCAGACCTGCCAACCGATAGCAAGAACACCAAGTTCGATCTCGTCGGCGGCTACATCATGGACGGCAATCTCTCCAGCGTTAAACGCTTCAGCGGATTCCGCGACAAGGTCTTCACCGATGGAGTCACCGAAGAAACCAAGCACGCATGGTACAAGGGCGACGCACCGCTGAATCCGTGGAAGGGCGAAACCGAGCCGCAGTACACCGATTGGCAGGCTGAAGGCAAGTACTCCTGGGTCAAGGCGCCCCGCTTCCAGGGCCGTCCCATGCAGGTTGGACCGCTGGCGCAAATACTGGTCGGCTATGCCTCCGGCGACCCTCTCACCAAGAAGCATACGGACAAGGCTCTCGACCTCATCTCGACCGTTGCCGGTCACAAGATCGGCGTCGAGAAGCTGCAATCCACCATGGGACGCCATGTCGCTCGCGCCATCCGCGCTTCGATGCTGGCCGAACTGGGCGAGAAACACTGGGGGTTGCTGGTTGGCAACATCGCAAAAGGCGACGTCGCCATCCACAACAATCCGGAGTTCAATGGCACCGCTGAAGGTGTAGGCGTGCATGAAGCTCCTCGCGGCCTGCTCTCCCACTGGGTTGTCGTCGATGGAAAGGGTGCCAACAACGGCAAGATCGTGAATTATCAGGCGGTCGTGCCCTCCACCTGGAATGGCTCTCCGCGCGACGCTAAAGGCCAGCATGGTCCTTATGAGGCTTCACTGCTCAAGAACCCCATCGCTGACCCGGTCCGCCCCTTGGAGGCCATCCGTACCATCCACTCGTTCGATCCATGCATGGCGTGCGCCTGCCATACCTTCGATCCTGAAGGCAAGGCAATCGCAACCGTAAAGGTGCTGTAGTCCTATGAAGAAGATCAAGATCTGCGGTGTCGGTAGCGTCCTGCTCGGCGATGATGCGGTAGGCCCTTACACGGCTCGTTGGATCGCGGCCAACTATGAGTTCGGTGAAGGTGTCGAGGTCGAAGACCTCGGCACCCCCGGCCTCGATTTGATCGCGTACATGACCGGTATCGACGTGCTGATCCTGATTGACTCAGTTGAAAATCGCGAGCCCGCTGGCACGGTGACTGTCTATGACAAGGCAGAAATCACCCGCCAGCGGCCCGCCGTTCGCCTCGATCCCCATTCCCCCTGCATCACTGAATCCATCTTCATCGCCGAAATGGCGGGCGATAGCCCCGAATTTGTTTACCTCATCGGAGTCACCGGCGAGCAACTCGATGTCGGAGCACCGCTCAGCGATTCCGTACGGAACGCGATCCCCCTCACAGTCGAAAAGATTCTCGAACGCGTCGTGAAGCATGGCGGCAGCTTCCAGAGACGCGCCGTTCCTACCGATCCTGATATCTGGTGGGAAAAAGCCCAGATGAGCCTCAGCGCCTAACAATCACAGGACTGTGGTGGCCCACATCCGCCTTCTGTTGGCGAATGTGGGATGGCTAAGAACTCCATCCTCTGCGATGCTCTCGCTTCTGCATTTGGAGTTGTTATTGCTGTTGCTCGCATTCGCAGTGGTGAGTGCGATCAACTCTGCTGTTGCAAAGCTATGCTGCCAGTGAGTGCCCAATAATGCTGCCGCACAGGCAAGTGACTTTACCAGTGCCAGACCTCGGCGAGATAGTGAGATACCTGCCCTGCATCTTCAACAATCCTCCCGCACTGCGTTTAGGGGAAACACTGGGCCGACTGAGAGTCGAATGTCTAATCTGAGCGTCCTGCTGTCTCTGCCGCGAAGCTCACGACGGCTTGTTTCAGTTGCGAATCACATTCGTCGGCTATCGTCATAACGTCCGACAGCAAAAGGCTGAAATCCACAGTGGTCAGATTCTTCTTGAGCGTCTCAAAGATACTGACCTGCAAAATGCGGGATTCTTCGATAATCATCGGCAAAGAATAGCCCTGAGAGTGGCGGATTCTACCGTGCGCAACAGCAGCCTCTGAGACATGTTTCGTGCCAAGCTCACGTGGCACCCGCAACCGATCAACGAGCTCCCCAAGCAGTTTGGAAAGGAAGGAGGTGCGCTGTTCGGCAGCGAGTGGCACCACCATAAGCTCGCTCTCGGCCTCCACGCGGACTAGCCAACTGGCAATGGTTGCCGATGTTTCGCGTTCCAAGATGGTAGCAACCCGTTCTGTATTGGCTGGCACTCGCCTGCCCGCTTTTTCCAGGTTCTCATGGATTGAGGCAATCAGTGCTGAGATGTCCATAGGTTTTACGAGAATTTGGTCGGCCTGCAGGAGGATGGCATCCTTGGCTTCCGTCAACGCCGGATAACCGGTGAACACCAATGTCGCTGCTCTGGGATTGGTGTGCCGCATGGCGCTCACCACGGTGAGACCATCCCCCGCTCCCGGCATGTGCAAGTCGCTCAGCAGAACGTCAAAGTGCTCGGTGTCGATCCAGTGAAGAGCCTCATTAACGCTGGCCGCCGTGGTTATGTGAAAGCCATCTTCGAGTGCCAAACTGAGCACTGTGCGAATTGCTTCGTTGTCGTCTACCAAAAGAACTCGGGGGCGATCCGCAACATTGTTCATTCGGTACTCTCGATCACCGGGCTGGGTTGCTCGGCGTCTGAAGGTTTTTCACAACGGCTCAAGGCATGATTGAAAGTCCAGTTCGGATAGCTTCACGCCTAGCAACTGGTACGCCTCGGCGATTGTTCGAACAACGTGTACGTGGTCGCTCATATTGCCGCCCAATGTCTCATACATCCGCGAAAGACCATAAATCACATCTTGAGGCGCAACGATAACGTTACGGTAGCCGTTGGAAACCGGCGGAGCGTTTGCAGCTAACTTTCTCACTTCAGATGTGCTCATCTGAAAATCAGTCACGTCACTGAAATCGAAGATGTTTGAGCAGGTCCCATTGATGACAAACCACTTCGATAACTTCGTGTAATACTCGGATGCTCCCTCGTTGGTAATACCGCCGCGAAGTCGTATATATAGAATTTGGTGCAACTTATCGAAACTTAGGGCTAGCCCCATGATGTCTTTTCTTTCGAGACCAAATTGCGACGCCGACAATGCGCGTTTCTATATAAATGCTTGGGCATTCTAGAAACTGAGCAATATTGATCATCTTTGGAATTAAGTTTGGCGAGCGGCCGCTTCAAGGCACCTGCTCCGGGTTAAATGGAGCAAATGTGCTTGCGTCCGCGCCCGTTCGCAATGCTGAGGGCAATCAATTCTGCCCCGTTGCAAACTTATGCTGCCAGTGAGTGCCGACCAATGCTGCCGCAAAGGCAGGCGACTTTACCCATGCCAGTCCATGTCGAGTCAGTGAGTTCCTTGGCCAGTTATCGTCCGGCGCCGTGTAGGCAGGGCCCGTGTTCGGCGGCGCAATAAAGTCGAGGCGAACACAAGTCCCGAAGTGTGCAGTTCAGGCATGTGATCTGGAGAGTTACCGTTACGATGGTTCGGACATGGACCGGAATATCCTTGACTCTCACCTTAGTACCATAGTATTACCTAACTCCCACGTTAGTAACTTTGCGATAAGGCATTGGTACTAACGTCAAGCTCTCCAAGCGCGCGCAATGGGTAGCTTGTTCAACGAAAGGATGCTTTTGTTCCAACAGCTCCTTTCAGGGTGACCGTCGTGCACTGCACACGTTTATCAGCAATTCCGCTCACGATTCTATTCCTGGCTTTAGTTAGCGGTTGCGGTGGCGACGCCAAATCGTCTTCGCTTGGGAATGGTCCTGCATCGCACCCTCAGCGCATAAGTCCCTATTGGCTGGCCCCGCCGACGGGAAGCGTTAACTCCCTTGGGACCGTGACAATGCCTTTAAACATCGGGGAACCCGTGAAGGTTCTGAGCCCGGTCATCACAGGCGCAGGCGGTTCACTGTTGTGTACGGAGACAACGTGGGATAGCGGTGGAACCACGTTGACGATCACTTACGCGCTTGGATCGGCTACAGTGCATGTAGTCGTGCAGCTAAGTGCGACTGAAACCGGAATCAATGCGCAGTTGGACGCGGACCAACCTCTAGTCGCATCGGTCGATATGGGGACTTGGGACGAGGCCTTAAACGCAAAACCCATTGCGGTTCCGTACTACACCAGCAACGTGTGGAATGCGCAAAGTTTGTCGAAGTTTGCAAATCTGTGGTGGGACTGGCATGTGACGCAGGCAACCACTTTGGACGGAACTTTGGTGCAGTACCTGCCAAAGACGGACGGAACTCGAAATACTCTGCACGAGCAAATGGTTGTGGCACTTTCCCCAGATGTAGGTTCTGTGTTTCCCTCACCCGGGAACCCCGCCTCGCCGTACCTATCGACTCTTTCCGGGCGGACAGTGCTGGACATTTGGGATGCGGGCTTTACACAAATTACGCAGGGACTCACGGATCTACAAGACTATGGAGTCACAGGCTGCGTGGGTATTATTCACAACTGGCAGCACTCGGGATACGACAACGCACTGCCAGGCCATTATCCTGCGAATCCCGATCTCGGCGGAAACGCCGGATTGCAGGCAGCGATCGCGCAGGGAACCGCGAACGGCTGTTTGATGGCAGTACACGAAAACTATGCGGACTACTACCCGAACTATGCTGGTTTCACACCCGCTGCGGTGGCTCTGAACAGCGACGCCAGCCAGATGTTCTCATGGCTGAATAGCACTACGGGCATTCAATCTTTTTCTACCAAGCCAAGTTGGATAGTGGCAGAAGCCCAGACGCAGTCGCCCGTTATTCATCAAGCCTATGGTACGACCGCGGATTATCTGGATGTACATTCCAGTTCACCGATCTCCTTGCATGGAGACATGGATGCGCATTCACCAGAAGCTGGAATGCTGGCGGCTTGGATGCAGGCGAATACATCGCTATGGGCCTACGAGCGACAGACACATCAAGGCCCGGTTCTTGGTGAGGGCTTCGCCCACTGGTATTACAGCGGTCTGCTGGACGGAGTGGAAGCGCAACTGGGACCCGGCGGCGTACCAACAAATAGCGGCGAGTCGATTCCGTTGTTTGTGGACTTCGACCTCTTGAAACTTCACCCATTGCAAGTGAACCATGGCATGGGTTACTACGAACGCTGGACGCGATCAAATGTGCCTGGCATGACGATAGCGGAAATGGATGCGTATCGAATGCAGGAGATCGCCTTCGGTCACGCGCCGTTTCTGAGCAAAGCAACGTGGAATGATGTGTCGCATGCGTTTGTAGAGAGCAATCTGGTGACGCCCGTATCAACAAGCTATGGCACAGCGCTGGCCACTGCGATCCAATACAGGGTGCAGGGAGCATGGGGCAGCGCATCGACCGCGGCACAGGCCAACCAATTCGATCAGGTGCAAGTGACATACAACAATGGATTGATGCTCGTGGCAAATTCCAGCACTACGCCGCTTGTATGGAATGGTCTGACGATTCCGCAATACGGATGGGCGGCCAGGAGTCCGAACCTTTTAGCCTATACTGCGCAGTGCGGCAGCACCATTTGCGATTATGCGCAGACACCAACTTCGCTCTTCGCGAACGCCCGTACTCAGACGGATGCGCAAATTGGATTTGGCTATGCGGCACCGAGCGTAGTCAGCGTCAGGCAGCCCAGCAGTCGCAGCCTTGCAATTACTTACGGTTGGCAGGTATATCGAGCCCCAGGAACGCAACTCGACTACAGCGTCTTCGTGCATTTTGTAAATGACAGTCAGGTTTCCAGTACCAACGCTGGCGTCGTATTTCAGGGCGATCATTCGCCGACACAGGCCACAGCACAATGGCAACCCGGACACACGGTGACCGATGGCCCGGTAACGGTGACAATTCCATCGTCGGTTCCAGATGGAACCTATTCGATCAGGATGGGACTCTATGATCCGGCAACGGGAGCGCGTCTCCTGCTCTCCGGCAACAACGATTGGACCGACCGGTACATTGTTGGTTATCTGACGATCAGTGGAGGAGGCACCCAGGTAAACTTCGTGCCACCAGCCGCGCCCTCCAGCGATCCGCGGCTGAATGCGACGGGCTCAGTGGTAAATTTTCCCGCCGTGCAGACCGATGGAATGATCTCCATCTCCCAGCAGGATGGACGATGGGTTCTGCGTCCATTTCCGCGCTATCGCAACTTTACCGTTCTACTCAGCAGCACTGTCTTCCCGCCGCCCGTGGTCGTGCAAGCTGTTGGAGGTAACAACTCCGCTGTAGTCCCGGTATTGAAGGGAGACTACTGGCAGTTACCGCTCATTGGAGCACGCTCCTACTCATGGTCCGTGAGATAGCCTTCGCCACTGGGTCGCAGACGAATAATCGCCTTTCGTCCCACCATCTCACGGTGAGTCCGAACGGCCCGGTGCCCCATATCTGCCGCAGTTAGCAGATGTGGGATGCAGACCCTCATCCCCCTGCAATGTCTTTGTTTCTGCACTCGGAGTTGAAATTGCCTCTACGCGCATTCGTAGCGCTGAGGGCAATCAATTCCGCCACCCGATGCAAAGTTATGCTGCCAGTGAGTGCCAAACAATGCTGCCACCCAGGCAAGCGACATCACCAGTGCCAGACCACGGCCAGATAGTGAGATACCTTGTATGTTTTATCCAAACTAACGTGGAAGTTGGGGGGCATTCGGCGTAAATTGTTGTCCATGAAGACCATTGGACGCTGTCTTCTCTTCGTTGTGCTTTGTACGTCCGCTGTCGCGGAGAGGCCGAGGCAATCAGATGCCCGCCTCGCTGGTTGGGTACTGCGTTTTGATGGCATTGGGGCGGTACGAGTCGGAATGACACTGGGCCAAGTCAACGCTGCACTTGGAGAGAAATTCTCTGTGCCTACCGAAGAGGATGAGAAGACATGCTTCTATGTTGAGCCTCAACGGCATCCTGACACCGGAATCATGATGCTGGAAGGTCGCGTTGCCCGTGTTGAAGTTTTTGCGCCGGAAGAGGGTTTGCATGGCACGATGACAGCAGCGGGTATTCGTATAGGAGATTCAGAGGCGCGCGTGAAGAGCGTGTACGGCCAGAAGGTAATTGTGTCGCCCCACTTCTACACGGAGGGACATTACTTGACCATACAGTCTGGCAAGTATGGTTTGAGATTTGAAACTGACGAAAGCGACGAACGCAAGGTGACGAGTTATTACGCCGGAACGTTCCGAGCTATCGAGTTTGTCGAAGGGTGTCTGTGAACATTTGTTGAGATAGGTGGCAGATAGTCGCCAATGCACTCGGTATCCCGATTTGAGATTGTGAGTGCCGTGGCCTGCTATCGACTACGATCATGTCGAATGCTCTTATGTCCTCAGGTGAGAAAAATGCTCAAACAGAAACTACTGCTCTTGTTACTCATTTCAACAGTCGCGCTATGGGCGCAGCGTGCGCTCTCATCTGGAAAACCCTGTAGCGGCCACCATATGAGCATGGCTGACATGAGGGACTGCTCGGCATTTAGGTACAAGGAAGCGGACGCACACCTGAATAAGGTCTATCAAAAGGCAATGCGGTACATGACTGATGATCTAGCCAGAGCGCAGGAAGAGGCAGATCAGCAGTTGATAAGGTGGGCACAGGCAGAAATGAGCGGTTTGGAGCAAGCTGAGTTGGCATGGCTTTCCTATCGCGACCTCCAATGCAAAGCCGCTGGTCATCGGAATGAAGGCGGCAGCATGCAGCCCTTGACTGAAACAGGGGGCCTTACGACATTGACCGAACACCGGATCGCGGAGATCAAGAGCCTTTACGAGGATGGGGACAGAAAATTGGAGTGACTGCGATACTGAGCGAAAAATCGCCAAGTAGCTCAGTATCCCGAATCAAGATAGTGAGTGCCTTCGTCTGTTATCGACAGGTATCATTGCGAAATGGCCCTCAAGCATATAACGCTGCTTCCAGAACGTGTAAGCGACTGGGATGAGTATCCATTCAACGTGTCCGCTATCTCAACGATGCGAGAGCTAACGGTTCGTAAGCCCATTCTGTTTTTCGTTGGCGAGAACGGCTCCGGTAAATCTACGTTGCTTGAGGCAATCGCCATCCACTATGGCTTCGGCAGAGAGGGAGGCAATCGGAATCTGCGAGTAGAAACCACAGAGAGCGTCGGCGCAGTGGAGCCGCTGGTCAAAGCCCTGCGGGTAGCGTTCACAAACCGCAAAGGTGCTGGATTCTATCTCCGCGCCGAGAGCTTCTTCAACACCGCTACAGCGGTAGATGCACTCGGCGTTACACAGGGCTACGGAGGGCGCAGCCTACACGAGCAGTCACATGGTGAGTCATTTATTTCGTTGGCTTCAAGCAAGTTCAACAGAGATGGCCTCTACATCATGGACGAACCGGAAGCAGCACTCTCGCCGCAGCGTCAGTTGAGTTTGCTTGTGATTCTGCACGATCTACTGCGGACAAATAAAGACTCGCAGGTTTTGATTGCGACTCACTCTCCCATATTGCTGGCGTACCCTGACGCGCAAATACTTTCGTTTGACGGTGGCGCGATTCACGAAATCACGTACAGAGAATCAGAACCATACAAGTTGTGCAGCCGATTTCTCGCCGACCCGGACAGGTACATGAACGCGCTGTTTGATGACGATCCCCTCTTCCGCAAGTCGGATGGCTGAGCCAATGCTTGCGATACCTGTCCATAAATCGCCTTTCGTCTCACTATCTAGGGTGAGAATGAACGACAGAGCTGGCTGCCGCCGTGGCAGGTTTGGACTACGCTCACTCTTCAGCCGGGCAGCATTCCGTTGCACTGCCTGGCACCATTGATTTGCCGTCAACGCGGAGGGCAGACCTCCTGCCGCCTGCCTACACATCCAAAATCTCCAGTTCGGCCGCGATTGCCAGCGACTCTGGAGTCAACTGGTCCACCTTTCTGAGGGAAGGGAAGAGCCAGCTCCACAAGGCGACCACAGCGATGGTTCCCACGCCTCCTGCAACCACGGCCGGCACGGTGCCCATCCACTGCGCCGTCAGTCCACTCTCAAACTGTCCAAACTCGTTGGAGGCGCCGACAAACAGCATGTTCACTGCACTTACCCGTCCGCGCATATCGTCGGGAGTGGCTAGTTGCACGATAGTTGTCCGTATGATCACGGAAACCATATCGCTTGCTCCAACAATAAAGAGCGCAAACATCGAGAGGTACAGATTTCTCGATAGCCCAAAAACTACCGTGGCCGCCCCAAAGCCACCTACACAGCAGAGCATCTTCGCCCCTACCCTTCGGCGTAGAGGAAGCACCGCCAGAATCAGCGCCATCACCACGGAGCCGATTGCGGGAGAAGCCCGCAGCAAACCGAGACCGCGTGGTCCGGAGTTAAGCACTTCGCGCGCAAATACCGGGAGCAACGCGACGGCACCTCCCAACAGCACGGCGAACAGATCGAGCGTGGTTGTCCCCAGAATTAACTTATTGCGCCTGACGTACTGGAAGCCCGCAATCACCGTCTTCCAATCCGTGCCGCGGCTCATTTGCTGCACGCCCCGTACTCGGATCATCATCATCAGCAAAGCGCTTGAGGTAAACGCCGCCGCGGCCGCCAGGTAAACGCCAACGGGATTTCCACGCACCGCATAGAGCACGCCGCCAATTACCGGACCAATGATCCTTGCCGCGTTTAGGCATGATGAGCTCCATGCGGCTGCACTTGGAAATACCTCAGCTGGCACCAGCAGCGGAATAAACGCCGACCCTGCAGGACTATTGAAAACACGCACAAATCCCAGTGCCACCAGCACTGCATAGATCGGTCCAACACTATGGCTTCCGCGCAGCGTAATCGTCAGCAATGCCAGCGAACAGAGCGCAAAACTCGAGTAGCACGCCAGCAGCACGTGACGCCGGTCGAATCGGTCTGCCACGTGGCCGCCCAGCAGAAACAGCAGGAGTCCAGGAAGGAATTGCGCCAGCCCCGCAAGTCCAAGGTCCAGCGGACGGCGGGTGATCTCATAAATCTGCCAGCCAACTGCCACCGACTGCATATCCAGCCCGATCCCCATCAGGGAGCGTGCTGCAACGAACAAACGAAAATTTGGGTAACGAAATGCGGCTCCCGCCGCGTGGCTTTCCACTTGGGTCATCATGCCTGCTTCTACTTTGACACAGTAGAGGTCAAATCTCAGAGTCTCATCGTGCTTACGATTCTACGATCTCTCTTGAGCAAGTTGCATCCAAACGCGGGAGGTACACTGCAAGTACAGCTCCGTGGCCGGAGAAGCTTTCGGAAATTCAAGACTGAGTGTGAAGAATGCCAGAGAGTACGAACGTCAATTTAGATCAGCACGCCATGGGTGCCATCCCCGCTGCAAAGGGTGTGACCTTTCGAGTATGGGCTCCCCATGCAGACAAGGTTTTCGTGACCGGAACCTTCAATGAGTGGAGCCAGACCGCAACGCCTCTTATCAACGAAAAGAACGGTTGCTGGTCAGTTGCAGTGCCGTCAGCAAAAGCTGGGGATGAGTACCGATACTTAATTCACCCTCCTGCCGATTCCAAGCTACCTGCTCTCTCTCGTATCGACCCATACGCCCGAAAAGTGACGAACTCGAAGGGTAACGGAATCATCTACGACCCGAACGCGTTTGATTGGGGCGGTGACGACTTCAAAGCAGCCTCGTGGAATGAACTCGTAATTTACGAGATGCACGTCGGCACGTTTCACGTTAAGTCAGAAGGACAGCCGGGCACATTTGCTAGCGCCATCGAAAAACTTCCTTACCTCAAAGAGCTGGGTATCAACGCCATCGAAGTCATGCCGATCATGGAATTTTCGGGCGACTTTTCCTGGGGTTACAATCCAGCTCACCCCTTCGCGGTTGAGAGCATCTACGGCGGACCTGATGCCTTTAAGCTTTTCGTTAAGGCGGCCCACGAACAAGGAATCGCGATTATAGTCGATGTCGTCTACAACCACTTCGGCCCCGGTGATCTTGATCTGTGGCAGTTTGACGGTTGGAGCGAAAACGAAAAGGGAGGCATTTACTTCTATAACGATCATCGCTCGCAAACCCCTTGGGGTGAGACGCGTCCCGATTATGGCCGTGAGGAAGTTCGCCAATATCTGCGCAACAACGCCTTGATGTGGTTCAAGGAGTACCACGCCGATGGCTTGCGCTGGGACATGGTCCCCTTCATCCACAGCATCGACGGCAATACAGGAGATCAGGCCAACGAAATTCCCGAAGGCTGGAGCTTGATGCAGTGGATCAATGCTGAAATCCAGCAACTATTTCCCGGCAGAATCAGCATTGGCGAAAGCATGAGGGACAATCCCTGGGTCACCAAAGATGTCGGAGCCGGTGGCGCGGGCTTCAATGCACAATGGGACGCCGAATTCGTCCACGGCATTCGCCAGGCCGTCATTGCTCACGATGATGCCTCCCGCGATCTCGCAGCAGTCGGCAAAGCCATTGAGAATCGCTTCGATCTAGATGCCTTTCGACGGGTCATCTTTACCGAGTCCCACGACGAGGTTGCGAATGGCCGAGCACGCGTGCCCGAGGAGATCTGGCCAGGCAAGGTGGACAGCTGGTTCTCCAAAAAGCGTTCCACCCTCGGCGGTGCTCTTGTGCTTACTTCGCCTGGTATCCCAATGATTTTTGAAGGCCAGGAGCTGCTGGAAGATCGATGGTTCCAGGACAGCGATCCGATCGACTGGTCCCGAGCCGAGGACGAGCACGGCATCCTCCGAATGTACAGGGATATGATCTCCTTCCGGCGCAATCTCGCGGGCGTAACGCGCGGATTGTGCGGTCAAAACGTTCACCTCTATCGTTACGATGATGAGGCTAAGATCATCGCCTTCCATCGCTGGGACAAACAAGGCCCAGCCGACAGCGTCGTTGTTGTTGTCAACATGATGAATCAAAATCGCGATGGTTATCTCATCGGATTTCCGCGGGCCGGATTATGGAAAACGCGATTCAACAGTGACTCGTACAGCTACGCTCCAAATTTCGCAAATCATCCCACCCCCAATGTTGACGCGCAGGAGGAGACAGCCGATGGCCTGCCGTGCTCTGGCAAAATCAGCATCGGCCCTTACACGGTAGTGATTTTTTCGCAGGATGAATAGAAGCTGTTTCATAACCCGGTCTTGAAAGGGCATGCCTTCAGCCATGCCGCCTCGGGTTCAGGAAAGCGCGACTTCAGTTTCGGGATTCTCCCGTCAGGATGCCATAATTACCGTATGACTCAATCCAGCAGGCCGCCATCGCTAGGTGCTGCAGTTCTGCGTTGGCATCGCGACTCCATGCGCTCACGCGGCCTCATCGGTTCATTCCTGTATCTCGCCGACCAGTTCGTCGAATGCGTGAAGGATTGTTTTCCCGAGCGCCGCCGCAGCCGCTTCGGAGATATTGACTACGACTGCGAGCACGCCGTCGATACCACCTGGGCGCGCCTCCCCGTTTCCGTGCGTCTGCGCGAGGTTTTCAGCGAACGTCTCTACCAGCCTACGGTCGAAGAAGAGTTTGCCGAGATCATGCAGCACATGGCGACGGTCGATCTGGAAACATTTACATTTATTGATTTAGGGTCCGGAAAAGGGCGCGCCCTGCTTTTGGCAGCCATGTATCCCTTCGCCCAAATCGTCGGCGTCGAGGTGCAGCCCGAACTGGACGAGATCGCCCACCAGAATATTGAGCGCTTTCACGAGCCTGGCCAGCAATGTCACAGCATCGTGTCTCTCTGCGGTGACGCCCGGGAGTACGAGTTTCCAGAGGCGAACATCGTGCTCTACATGTTTAATCCGTTTCCTGACTACGTCCTGCGCGACGTTTTGGCCAATCTTGTCGCATCGGCGCGACGCTCTCCGCGATCGATTTTCGTCCTCTACAACGCTCCTTTTGAGAAGCAGGAGTTCGAGCGAATTCCCGAGTTGAAGCTGTTCTTTGCCACCGCGCAGTACCAGCTCTATCAGGTCAATATAGGAGTGTAAGTACTTCTGTATCAGTTAGATACTACGTTGCTGACGTTCTCCATATATCCCGTTCCAAACAAACGTTCATCTGTGCGCTGGGTCACTGCGCTGTGTGTGCGTCACAATGCAGTGTGACGTATGTACTTTCTTTTGGTGCGCCCCAAACCTTACAAGCTAAATCGAGCATGTGTGTCTGGAAATCGCCTGTTAAGGCGTTTTGCGTAGGACAGGCTGGCTCATATTCATAATCGTAATGAAGTGAGTCCGGCTGCTTCCCAGAAGCCGTTCTGCAAGCGGGGTTCGCACCTCGGAATCCAAGCAAGCAACTCAGGGGGTTCATAATGCTTTCACCGTACGGCCTGGAAATTATCGAGAGCTGCCTTGCTTGTAAGCTGCGGACAGACAAGATTTTTTGTGATCTGCCCGATTCAGCCCTGCAATTTTTTGAGCAGATTAAGTACGCAACCGCTTACCCAAAGGGTGCAATCCTCTTTGTGGAAGGTCAGGCGCCGCGCGGCATCTTCGTCCTTTGCAAGGGCCGGGTGAAGCTGTCTATCTGTTCCACCGACGGCAAGACGCTTATCCTGAAGATCGCCGAAGCCGGAGAAGTACTGGGACTAAGCGCATCGGTCAGCGGCAAGCCATACGAACTCTCGGCTGAAACCATCGATCCGTGCCAGGTCAATTTCGTCAAGCGTGATGATTTCACGCGCTTTCTCAGGGAGTATCCGGACGCCTGCCTGCGGGTGGCCGAGCAACTCAGCGAAAAATACAACACCGCATGCCGCGAAATTCGCTCACTTGGCCTGTCGCATTCCGCCGGGGAGAAGCTCGCCAAGTTGCTGCTGGAGTGGACGGTAAAGACCGGTGAAGGCGCTAAGCAGGAGCCTCGCCTCAAACTTGCACTGACCCACGAAGAAATCGCCCAGATGATAGGAACCTCGCGCGAAACCGTCACCCGGCTTTTTGCGGAGATGAAGAAGCGCCAGATTGTTCAGGCGAAGGGATCAACCCTGATTATTCGGAACAAGGCGGCTTTGAAGGCTCTGGCAACTGTATAGTTACGCGTTTAATCGGCAGTCATCTAACTGGTCCGGCCTCGTGCCGGACCTTTCTCTTGTACCGGGCTAGAACTGGTTGCATAAACAGAGTTTTTGTCCAGCCGGGCACTTGCTTTGAAAGGGCACGGCTTCATCCGTGCCATAAGAGCCGTAAAAAACCTGGGCTTTAGCCCCGGAGGCATGTTGTTCTTCTGCTCGACTGGCATTTATACAACCAGTTCCATTCTGAACCCTTGCCGTGCCGCGCGCACTCTCATACAGGTCAGCTGTATGGCTGCCTTGTGGCAACTCTCACGTTGCCGGGTGATTGTAATCACTGCGTGTGGCGCGAACACACGATAAAAACCACACATGGAGAGTGTTATGCAGCCAAGTTGCAGCCACTGCGCATTCCGCTCTGATCGTCCTTTCTGCAATATGGCGGCCGATGCAATTCGCGGATTCGATGAAATCAAGGAGCAGGCAGTTCTCGGCAAAGGTGCGCTTTTGTTCGCCGAAGGCCGCCCATCGCGTGGAGTCTATGTGCTTTGTGAAGGCCGCGCCAAGCTTTCCATCTGTTCCGAGAGCGGCAAGCGCATGATGTTGCGCGTAGCAGGCCCCGGAGAGATTCTCGGACTCGGATCGACCCTGTGCGGAGATACCTATGAGGTCACCGCGGAACTGATGGATACCGCGCAGATTGCGTTCGTGAAGCGCAAGGATCTACTCAAGTTTTTGCGATGCAACCCTGGAATCTGCATGGAGGTGGTGCGCCGCCTCAGTGACGATTTGCACTGTGCCTACGAACGCGTCCGTTCCCTCGGACTTAGCCGCGCGCGAAAAGTCCGAATTCAGCGAGCTCGCCCCATGGCCTCCTGAACATAAGGTCAATCGCAGCATCTCAAAGGGCCGCCTCGCGCGGCCCGCTGCATTTGCGTCGTAGCTGGATAAGGGCTCGCCCTCCCGATTTGAAATCGCGGATACGGATGAGAATGAGGGTTCGCCCTGGCAGTGCAGGCTTGTAATTCCACTCTGGTCTGCTCTCCGCAGTGAAAAAAAAAGTACATCGGACATCTCGCGGCATGGAACCGTCTCTCTAAAACCCCCAGCACCCAATCTTGCGATCACGCTGCACGGCAGATCTTTAGGTATTTCCTTTCCGTGACCCTCCCCGGGGGCTGGCTCCCGCGGGCGATGTCACGCTTTTATCGAGGAGCGAGGATGAACTATCCACGGACTCTTGGGCGTTTGCCGGTGGCTGCACTGGCCGTCATACTTCTCTGCCTGTCTAGCTTGTTGCAGGCAGACGACAAGGCAAAAGCACCCCCGCCGAATGCGAATCAAACTGCGAGCGGTGCGCAGTTTGTCGGGTCAGATACCTGCAAAAATTGCCACGACGATCAATTCAAAAGTATCGAAGCGAGCCCGCATTACAGGACCAATCTTCAAAAGATCAGGGGAGAACAGGCGCACGGTTGCGAGTCGTGCCATGGTCCGGGGTCGCTGCATGTTGATGGCAACGGCGATAAGACCAAGATATTCGTCTTCAACGCAGCCAGGCCGGAAGAAGCTACAAAGCGTTGCATGGCCTGCCACGAGGCCAATCCAGAGCAGCGCGAATTCATGCGCTCCACTCACAACGAGAATGGAATTACCTGCACATCCTGTCACTCGGTGCATCACTCAAAACGGGAACATCAGCTCATAAAGGAGCAGACGCAGCTCTGCTTCTCGTGCCATGTCGAACAGAGAGCTGATTTCCAGAAGCCCTTTCATCATCGCGTGGAAGAGGGCTTGATCAAGTGTTCGGATTGCCACAACGCGCATGGCGCTTTAAGAGATCGTCAGCTTCGGTCAACGGCAGATCAGGACATGGTTTGCTTTAAGTGCCATAGCGACAAGCGTGGACCGTTCGTCTTTGAGCACGAACCAATCAAGGGCGAAGGATGCCAGACCTGCCACACCCCGCACGGCTCGCCGTATCCCCGCATGCTGCTGACTGCGCGCACAAACTCGCTTTGCCTGCAGTGCCATACCACGATTCCGACTGGTCCGCATCCGCAGAACGCGTTCCGTCAGGATTGCATCCTCTGCCACATGAGCATCCACGGTTCCAATATCGATCCAATATTTTTCAAGTAAGAGGAGGAGACGACAATGGCCCACACCAACCAAAATTTGCCACGGCCGCTCCTTCGGGAAGCGCCAAGGGATCGGAGCCGCTGTATGAATATAAAGATCGGGAAGCGTGGGATGTCTGTCGCGCTCCTCATTCTGGTCCTGCCGCTGTTCGTCATGGCCCAGGACGACGTTCCAGATTCTGCGGGCAGAGTGTGGCGTGGCTACACTCTGCAGCAGTCCATCGAGCTTGGCGGTCGCATTGCTGATGTCAACGGTAACCACCAGATGTACGACACGCTGGTCAACCTTCGGAGCGGTCCGCGTCTTCTCTCGCAGGAACTGTCAATACGACCGATGGCTCATGGTGGCGGCCTTTTTGACAACTTGTATTTGAGCAGCTTCGGATTCGGCGGCGACCCGAACGACATGGCCCGCCTGCGAATCGAAAAGGGTAATTGGTATAACTTCGTTGGCCTATATAGGCGCGATGAAAATTACTTTAACTTCAACCTGTTTGCAAACCCGCTAAATCTGAATCAAGGCATCGGTGCCACCCTCAAGTCCACCAACTTCGACCCCACAACCATGCCCTGGTACGTGAATAGTCCTCACCTTCAGAACACCACCCGCAACATGGGCGATTTCAACCTGACACTATTTCCACAGTCTGCCATACGGATTCGCCTCGGCTATTCGCGCAACGTCAACGCAGGCAGGCTCGACACCACCCTTGAGTCATCCCGGACTTTGATAACAGAGTATTCTCAGTCGCGCTCTGACCGGTATCAGTTCGGTATAGATTTCAGAGTGATGAGACGGACGACGATCAGCTTCGATCAATTCTTCGAGCACGATAAGGTCGATCCTAACTTCGTGGATAACAATCTGTCGTTCAGGGAGGGTAGTATAACGGGGACGCCGATCGACATTAATATTCCCTTGCCACCTTCTGGATGCACCAGCGTCGCAGGCGTCACTTTTCCTGGTAACAACGTTTTGGTGCCCGGTACTGGATGCAACATCGGCGAGTTCAGCTTCAATCGCTCCGGCAACGTCCGCACTAACATTCCGACTTCCCAGTTGTCGCTGCAGTCCAACTATTTCAAAAAGCTGGATATCACCGCCTCTGGCACCTATAGTTCCGGACACTCCGACTTCTTGAACTTTTCGGAGTTTTCCAACCCGGTGAAAGGTCCGCCCGGCCTGATCACCGGCTCGTCTCATACGGAGCGCGTCTCCGGTAATGCGGATCTTGGCCTGACTTACCACGTCAGCCGGAACCTGAGTTTCTCTGACAAATTCCGCTGGCTGGACTGGCGCGATCCAGGGCACACCGATCAATCGGGATTCACCTGCTCCGCCACACCGGCGCCCGGATTGACCCCGGCCAACGCTGGTTGCACCACTGCGAATCCCTCAAATTCCACCATCGTCAGTACCCTTATCGCCGAACGGACCTATAACAACACGGCAAAATTGAATTGGGCCTCACGGCGCCTAAGCGCTTACCTCGGCTATAGGTATGGCCGTCGTGAGCTGACCGGCTCACCAGTGGGCGACTCCGCCACACTGAACGGCTACTATTCGGTTACAGATGGCGTGGAAGATGCTCCGAAGACCACAACGAAGATCAACGAAAATACGGCGCTCGGCGGAATTGTGCTCCGCCCAACCGATGCATGGCGAATCAACGCTGACTTGGAGTGGCTGGGTGCCGACAACGCATTCACCAACATCGGTCCGATTCACCAGCAGCGGGTCAGAATCAACACTACCTACAAGGTGAAGCGTTGGGCGAGCGTTACTGGCGGCGTACATTTTGTCGAGACCAGAAACAATCTGGCCGAATCCGTCAATGCATCGAATCCGGCGGGCCTTGCTACACCAAACCCCAACCTTTTCCCCACCACCGGAGCAAACACTGTTCCTCCTGCCTACGGACACAAAGACCACTGGCGTTATTACACCTTCGGAACCAGTCTGAACCCCAATCGTATGTTTGGATTCGACTTTGGGTGGACCTACCTGGACCAGCTAATTAATTCAGCGACCTGCGTGCCATCGACCGGACTTACTGTGCAGGCCACCCCGGCCAAGTGCAACGGCGGTCCCGCTGGCAACGCAGGAGGCATACCCCTGATTCAGGACTACCAGGAAAGAACCAATACTGGATACGCAACCCTCATCTTCCGTCCAGTCCATCACGTCGCCCTGAGCCTCGGCTATGACCTCACCAGCACAGCCGGTCACAACCGGTGGCTGCTTCCCGGCGGAGCCGACGGCACCGGAAACCTGTTGATGGTGAGTGATATTTACGGCAACAGCCCGCCTCTCGTGGGCAATCCGATTTCCCCTTGTCCTGCGGCGTCAACGGCGGTAACTGGCGGATGTGCCTTCGCAGGTCCATTCCCGGATGCCCCGTTGTCCCAGGCCTTGAACTGGCACAAGCCATCGCTAGGCATCGCTATTGATGTTTGCAAGAACCTCACGTTGAAAGGAAACTACGCCTACTTTGACTACAACGAGAAAGAGGCGCGGGGGTTGCCGCTCGTAACTCTCCCGCGCAACTTCCATGCCAACACTGGAACGATTTCTTTGAAATACGCTTTCTAGCGAATTTGCAACAGGGTGTATCGGGTTCTCAACCGTGGACAAGTAAGAAATTTCGGGTGCCCCACCTTCGACGCGCTGCTCTTGCGCGGCTAAGGTGGGAGACAGTCCCCTCGTCTCCGCAATGTTGTTGCTTTTGCTGCTGGTGTTGTACTTGCTTCCCACAATCTCGTTCGTATGTACCGTTCATGGAGTTCTTCTACCCCGATGTATCCACTAGAGCGGGAACTTCGGCGGGCCGGCAATCTCCCTCCCCGACAGCTGCAACACACGAAGTCGCTTGCATTTAAATCCCGCTAGATAGATGATTTCAAGCAATCGCTCGGTAGTGTTCCGTTTTGGGGCAGCAATAAACGTGGGGACCAATTCTATGTTCCAGCAGCGCTTCCGATCGCGGCAGCAAGCCCGGCCGCCCCCGGCTCTAGCCTGAGAGCCTTCCCAATCCTCGCAGCGTAAAGCTGACGTCAGCCTGGTGTGTGATCTAAGTCACAGAAAGTAGTGAGAATACTCACTGCCTCAAGTGCGCTGCGGATGCGAAAACCTTAAGAGTCCTGTAAAAGCGGTAGCACTGTGTCTGAACCGTCAACGCTTTCAGGAATGTAAGACAGTACAGGAGAATCGATGAAGAGATTCTTTGCCTTAGCAATCGTTGCCACGATGGCAATGCCGCTGTTTGCCGCAGATGGTGCCGCAATCTACAAGGCCAAGTGCTCCGCATGTCACGGAGCCGATGGCACCAAAGCCATTCCCGCAATGGGCGTAAAACCGCTGACCGCACCCGAGGCGAAAGCAAAGTCGCTCGATCAGGTGGTCGCCATAATCACCAAGGGTCAGGGAAAAATGAAGCCGGTAGCCATGAGTCCAGAAGATGCAAAAGCTGCCGCTACCTTCGTGAAGTCACTAAAATAAGAGCTTGTCGTTGCAATCTGTTGCATTGAGCCGCCCGGGCCACCGTGCCCGGGCCGCTGCTTGAGGTTCTCATGCCGAAGTTGAAGGTGACGGGCTAGTGAAGAGATTAAAACTGATCTTATTGATTTGCCTGGCGTTTTCTTGCGCCGGGTTTGCATACGCCGGAGCCAAGGCTGCGGCCGAACCCAAGCCTTCCTCAGACGATTGTCTCGCCTGCCACAGCGACGCGTCGATGGTCAATGGCAAAGACGTGCATGGCGATGCATTCAAGGCTTCGATTCACGGCTCCATGTTTTCCTGCGTCGATTGCCATACTGACATCAAGAGCCTTCCTCACGACGCTGGCCTTGCCAAACCAAAGTGCATCACCTGCCATGCCGATGAGCAGGCGAAATTTGACCACGGCGTGCATGCCAAAGCGCGCGCTGCCGGAAGTCTTAAAGCTGCAAATTGCGAAAGCTGCCACGGCAATATTCACGAGATCCTACCTGCCAGCGATCCCAAGTCCCGCTCTGCCAAAGTCAACATTCCCAAGATGTGCGGCCAGTGCCACTCCCAGCCCGTCCCCGGAATGGCTGGCAGACCAGCCCTCGCTTATCAGGAGTCGGTACACGGCAAGCTCGTAGCTGCCGGAAACGATAAGGCGGCCGTCTGTTCGGATTGCCATCAAGCTCACGATGTTCGTCGGGCTAGTGATTTCACCTCGCCGATCTTCCGCGCCAACGTTCCACAGACTTGCTCCAAGTGCCACGGTGGAGAGGCGACCCAGTTTGCAAAGAGTATTCACGGCAGGTCGCTGGCTGCGGGCAATATGCACGCCCCGGTCTGCACCGACTGCCACGGCGTTCACACCATCAAGGCCACCAAGGACCAGATGTCTTCGGTCTCGGGCAAGAATCAGGGTGACGTCGCATGCGCTCAGTGCCACAACAATGTGAAGATGACCCAGGAGTTTGGCATTCCGGGCGGACGCACGGACAGCTACAACGCCAGCTATCACGGCATGGCAAACGCGGTGGGCTCCAAGAACACCGCAAGCTGCTCCTCCTGCCACGGAACGCACAACATCCTCCCATCCTCCGATCCGGCATCCACCATCAACCCGGCGAACCTGGTCAGAACCTGCGGACAGTGCCATCCCGGCGCCAACGCCAACTTTGCCAAGGGCCAGATTCACCTCGACCCCGAAGCTGTCGCCAAGGCTGATTTCGGCGCCAAGGTTAACGGCTGGGTTCGCAGCATGTACATCCTGCTGATTGTCGGAACCATTGGCTTCATGTTCCTGCACAACCTCATGATCTTTGTGCGAAAACTGATCGACCGCCGCAATAACGGAGGCCACCACGCCAGCGGTCCTCGCGTGGTTGTGCGCATGACGAAGAACCAGCGCATTCAGCACTTCCTGTTGCTGATCTCGTTCTTCACCCTGGTCATCACCGGATTCGCCCTCAAGTATCCGGATGCCGCCACCAAGTTCATCTTCGTCAATGAAATCGGACGTAGCTATCTTCACCGCTTCGCTGGCGCATTGATGATTGTGGTCGGCTTCTACCATGTGTTCTACGTTGCGTACTACGCTGAAGGTCGCCGCATGGTGCTGGATATGCTCCCCGAGTTGAAGGACGCTAGAGACATAGTGGACGTCTTCACCTACTATCTCGGATTCTCCGATAAGAAGCCGCAATTCAAGCGCTTCAACTATGCGGAGAAAATGGAATACTGGGCGCTGGTCTGGGGTACGTTTGTCATGGCTCTCACCGGATTAATTATCTGGTTCAAGATGATCTCGACTGGCGCGGTTCCGCGGTGGTGGATCGATGTGGCTATCACGATTCACTTCTATGAGGCGATTCTGGCAACGCTTGCTATCATCGTCTGGCACCTCTACCAGGTCATCGCCGACCCAGACACTTATCCGCTCAACTTCGCCTTTATTGACGGTAAAATGTCGGTCGAACATTACCAGGAAGAACATGGACTCGATTCCGCGACGCTCTCGCAGTACGCAGGCGAAGCTGGAGACGAAGTCAAAACTCATCACGAGCCCACCAAGTAGTGAGACATTGGGCGGCACCAGGCTGGCTAGCCGGTCTGCTGTCGCCCACCGATTCTGTATCGCAAGGCAGCGCTTGCCTCATTACAGTTGCAGGAGACTAGAATGACCGATCCCGGGCCCAACCCGCCCAACCCCCCGTACAGCGAGGGGTTCTCATACAGGTCGCTACTGCGTAACTACATCAGCCTTTCAGGACTCGCATTGGCGGCCATCGCTCTGGCCAACATCATTGTCCTGTTCATCATTGACGTAACCTCTGCCCAGCGCAGCCCATATACGGGAATCCTGGCCTACATGGTGCTTCCCGGCTTTCTGATATTGGGCCTCGCCGTTGCCCTCTTCGGCTTATTCCGCGAGCGGCATCGCCGCCTCGATGCGGTGCCGGGCGCTGAAAAGCTGCCCAAGATCGACCTGAACCAGCCAGGGCACCTTCGCCGCCTCGCGTTCTTCCTGAGCTTCGTCTTCGTTTTCATCCTGCTCAGCGCGGTTGGCAGCTATCGGGCCTATGAGTTCACTGACTCCACCACCTTCTGCGGAGAACTCTGCCATACCGTCATGCATCCCGAGCACACTGCCCACGACCACTCGGCCCACGCTCGCGTTAGCTGCGTGGAGTGCCACGTCGGTTCCGGTGCAAGCTGGTACGTAAAGTCGAAGCTGTCTGGCGCGCGTCAGGTTGTAAAGACCGTGCTGGGCACTTACCCGCATCCCATTCAAACGCCGGTTACCGATCTCCGTCCCGCCTCGCAAACCTGCGAGCAATGCCACTGGCCGCGCCAGTTCTGGGGAGCCCAGCTCAAGGTCTTCAACCACTTTGGCTCCGACGAAACCAATACCCCCCGCCAGGTCCGTCTGCTCATCAAGACCGGTGGCGGCGATCCCAACTCAGGCCAGGCTGCCGGAATTCACTGGCACATGAATATTGCCAACAAAATCGAGTACAGAAGCGATCCCAAGCGCCAGAACATCTCTTGGGTTCGCAAGACCGATCCCAACGGCAACGTAACCGAGTACACCGCTGCCGGAACCGACCCAGCCACACTTGGCAAACTCGACCAGCGGCGAATGGACTGCATCGACTGCCATAACCGTCCAACGCACGTCTATACCCCGCCCGACCGCGCTGTCGATCAGGCACTCGCCGCCCATCGCATCAGCCCCACCCTGCCATTTGCAAAGCAGCAGGCCGTTCAGATCCTGACCGCGGAGTACAAGACCAACGATCAGGCCCAGGGCGCAATCGCGCAGCAGATTCCAGCCTTCTACAAGGAGAAGTATCCCCAGTTGGTCAGCAGCCGCTCCGCCGACATCCAGAACATGGTGATGGAGCTTCAGCGCATCTTCCGCGAAAACATCTTCCCGGAGATGAAGGTAGATTGGCGCACTCACCCTGACAACGTCGGCCACTATTACTTCAATGGTTGCTTCCGTTGCCACGACGGCAACCACACCAGCAAAGACGGCAAGGTCATCACCAAGGAGTGCAACTCCTGCCACACCGTCCTGGGCCAGGAAGAAGGCATCCTGCCCTCAGCCGTAACCAACGTCGCTATGGCCTACAAGCACCCCATCGAACTGGGTGACCTGAGCGCCGTGAACTGCTCCGACTGCCACAACGGAGGCGTCGGACCATAGCCCTAAAGAGTTAGCGGCCCCGGTGCATCTCCTGCACCGGGGCCGTTTCTTTTTGTAGATTAATAAGCCGAGGGTGGCCCACATCCGCCTTCCTTTGTGTTCAGTTCCATGACATCCTTTACACGCTGTTTCAAGACATCCTTTACACTCCAGCGCAAGCGCAGCGAGCGCTGGAGTGTAAACGGCAATGCCCTGGAAGACCATGAATGTTCACGAGCAGCGAGTGAGGTTTGTGTTGGCGGCCGACGGTACAAAAGTACCGTTCAGCAAGTTATGTAAGGACTTCGGAGTCTCGCGCCCGACCGGTTACGTGTGGGACGAGAGGTTTCAGCGCGATGGGCTGGCTGGAGTCGTGGAGCATAGTCGTCGCCCGCAGCACAGTCCGCGGCAGACCGCACCAGAGTTGGCGCAGCGGGTGATCGAGGTGCGGCGGCGTTATCCCGACTGGGGAGCGCGCAAGCTGCGGGTTGTGTTGGAGCGCGAAGGAGTACGTCTGGGCTACAGCACGATTCACCGGATTCTGCTGCGCCACGATCTGGTGCGCGACCAGGATCGGCGCGATGTGGCAACGCAGCGCTTCGAGCGCGAGAGGCCGAACGAGTTGTGGCAGATGGACTTCAAAGGGCCGAAGCAATGGAACCAGACGGTGGGGCCGCTGTCGGTTCTGGACGATCATAGCCGCTACCTGGTGGTGTTGCAGGCCAACGGAAGCACCCATGGGGATCTGGTTCGGGAGCGGCTGGAGAGCGCCTTTGAAGAGTGCGGAGTTCCGGAAGGGATGCTGATGGACCATGGCACTCCGTGGTGGAGTACCAAGGCACCGCTGGGGCTGACTCAGCTGTCGCTGTGGCTGATGAAGCAGGGGATACGACTGCACTGGAGCGGGATCCGGCATCCGCAAACGCAGGGCAAGGTGGAGCGCTTTCACGGCGAGTTGCAGCGGGCGCTGGAGCGGCGCGGCATGGGATCGCAGGACGGGCAGGCCTGGCTGGACGCTTACCGGTGGGAGCACAACTATGTGCGCCCGCATGAGGCGCTAGGGATGCGGACCCCGGCCGAGTTGTGGCACCCCAGTCCGCGCCCCTATGAAGCGAACCCGCCGCGTTGGCAGTATCCGGAAGGAGCGCGGGTGTTGAAGGTGGATAGCTGCGGGAAACTGCGTTGGCGCGCAAGGCACTGGAGAATCGGCTCGGCCCTGTGCGGCGAGCGGGTGCAGCTGGTGGAAATCGGCAACCGGGCACTGGTCTATTACTGCGCCACCCTGATCCGGGAACTCGACCCCGACACCCAGCGTTCGACGATCGTCGAACGCTGGGTGTCGGAGCAAGTTCCAAACCCAAAACTGTAAAGGATGTGTTGGAACATCTTGTAAACCATGTCTTGGTACTAGACACTTCCTTTGGCGAATGTGGGAAGCGGCGGACGATTCCGCGATGTGGCTTGAGATTTGTATTTGACTAAAGCTGGTTGCAGAATCAAGGTCTTGAAAGGGCGCGGCTTCAGCCGTGCCGTAAGAGCCGCATAAAATCTGGGCTTTTTAGCCCCGGAGGGATGTCGTTCTGCTACTCGAATAGCATTTATGCAGCCAGTTCCAGGCGCCTAGGCCTCAGCGGCAGCCGCAGCTCTGGCGCCACACCTGGTGCAAAAACCTGCGCCGTCTTTCAATGCCTCGCCGCACGACGTGCAATAGCGGGCCGCTGTTCTTATGCCGAATTGAGTGGGAGTTGAGGTATTTCTCACTACTGCGAAGGGAGACTGACCGGTGCGATGCCAGCTCTCAATCTGCCGGAGCAAGTCATCAACCGCTTTGCGCTTCAGTCCGCAGATATTGCACCGCAAAATATAGCGAGTGCCCAAAGGAATCAGCGGAATAAAGAAGATCGTAAAACTCCCCCTCAATACGCTTGCGGTATGGAAGGTTGGTCTTGAACATTGTGAACACGGATAAGAAAACTGTCCGATGCCTTCTTCTTTCCACCGCTGACCAAAAAGGAAAAACATTGCTCCCTCGAATTTTCTGATAAGGCGGGACGTTGGGATTCTGCTGCTTAGGATCGGAAGCTGCGAATAGAAGCCGCAAACAGGTTTCGCGGCCCCTCCCTGCCAACTGAGATGCGTAATACTCTCATTCGTATGTCTCTCGACAGAGTGCTCCATTCAACCCGTTTATTGGCTTGAGTGGGGCAGTACAGAAGGCGCCCGGTGGCCCGAACCCGCCTGTGATCTTTATGCAAACCAAAGATCTACCCCGACACACTCCTGGAAAGATCAGGATGCCCTCTCCTTCGCCGTACTCTTCGTGTGCGGCCAAGGTGGGAGGCAACGCTTACCCGATGATCCATTGGTCAGCAGCAGGGACTCGATTCCAGAAGTTAATTGTCCTCACAGTAACGCAAAACTTTGCACACTCCCGTAAGACAAGAGAACAACCCGCTTTGTTTTAAACACGCTGGATTGGCACTCTGATTGCTTATCTCTACGGCACGGGCTTTCTGAATACTACGAATCGAAAGGAGACAAATGAAACGGCTTGCACTCCTAATGGTCCTCATTCTTGGTTTCGCCGGTGCTGGCTTTGCTTTGCCGGTGACTGTGAATGAGACTTTGACTGAAACCTTCCAGTCCGGTGCCACCTTCACCGGTACGCTCACCTTCACGTCTGATTACAGCACCCTGACGGCGGTGAATGGCCTGCTGTCCGGCGGCGGCTATGGTAATGACCCCATTACTTGGGTTTGGGACACCACTAACTATGCGTCAAGCTTTGGACCGCAATACGGATGCAACTTCCTGATGGATGGCACGGCCGCCACTGGCTCTTATGTGTACTTCATTGAAGTGACATGGGACTTCAGCGGCGCTCCAACCCTGCTGTTAGTGAACCTTGACCCGAATATGGCTGATCAAATCGGCAATAACAACATTAATTACGTCGATCCGTTAGTAAGCGGTAAATTTTCAGCGGCTACTCCTGAGCCAGGCAGCCTGCTTCTATTTGGCACTGGCCTTATGGGCTTCGCTGGAGCAATGCGCAGGAAATTCGCGAAGTAGAATCCATCCAGGCCGTCCACTAATTGCCTAATAGCCGCCTTCGCAGGCGGCTATTTTGATGGCCCTGGCGAATGGACAATGGCGGACGATTCCGCGATGTGAACTGAGAGTGGTATTTGACTAGAACCGGTCGCACAGACAACGCCTTGAAAGGGCACGGCTTCAGCCGTGCCGAAAGAGCCGCATAAAATCTGGGCTTTAGCCCCGGAGGGATGTTGTTCTGCTATACGAATTGCATTTATGCAACCAGTTCTATGCATTGAGTGGGGCTGCAAATAAAGCGCGTCGGTTGCTTAGTTAGCCACTCTCTCACTCCCTCGCGCAGCTAGTATCAAACCAGTAATCAATACTCCGCGAATTATTACCCATCCTGTCTATAGACGGCCCCATTTCTGCATCATTTCCGATGCAAAACGCGTTTTTCACCCCTCCCGGCCATCTGCAAAAAGTCCCCAAAACGATGTTTTTGACCCGAAAAAGCGCCTTCCAGCACGCAAAAACGCCTTCACTTGCGCGCTGTCAAGTGCGAGTTCTCAAGAATTCTCCGTAACCACCTCATTCCAAAGCCTATAGAGTTAGCCATCAAGTGAGGGGATTACCCCCTCAAAGCTGCTATCCTGAAGTTAGCTGCCTAATCGGCAATCGATCTTTACAACCTTGAAGCCTCGCAACCTTGCGAACCTTGAAACCTCGCCCCTAACCCCTCTGTTTTCAAATTTTTGGCGGGAAATATAGGGGGGTGGGGGTAAGGCGGCTTTTCGCCCCCGGTGTGACGTGAATCACAACAGTGCTGTGATAAGAATCATGGCTCCGTGCTATGCTGCAAAGTATCTTTAGCTTGTGGTCGGGATTATGATTCGCTCTTCAGGAGACCTCATGAGTGCAAGTCCTCAAAGCGGCGCAAGCCAACATCTGCCGCGCCTTATCTTTTGGGAAGTAACCAAAGGCTGTAATCTCCGTTGCGTGCATTGTCGCGCCACTGCCACCGAGCTTGCGTCGCCCTCAGACCTGCCCACCGCTCAGGCGCTGGACATCATTGACCAGATCGCCGCATTTGCAAACCCCATTCTGGTGCTCTCCGGCGGCGAACCGCTCTATCGCGCGGACATTTTCCAACTCGCGAAGCACGCGACCGATAAAGGCTTGCGCGTAGCGCTAGCCACCAACGGCACGCTGGTCACAAAAGAAATCGCGCAGAAGATCGTGGACGCTGGCGTCAAACGCGTCAGCATCTCGCTGGACGGCTCGAATGCCGAAACCCATGACAGCTTCCGCGGAATCCCCGGAGCCTTCGACGCGGCCATCTACGGCTTCAGGAATCTGAAGGAACTCGGCATGCCGGTGCAGATCAACATGACGATCGCCCGCCACAATGCCTCCGAACTGCCCGCCGTGTTGGACATGGTGCGCAGCCTCGGCGCTGACGCCCTTCACACCTTCCTCCTCGTTCCAGTCGGCTGCGGCGTTGATATCGCCGAGTCGCAGATGGTTTCCCCCGAGGAGTACGAGCGCATCCTGAACTGGTTCTACGACCAGGCTGCCATCGGCGACATCGAACTGAAGGCCACCTGCGCACCGCACTACTTCCGCGTGGTGCGTCAGCGCCGCGCCGAAGAGCGCAAGCAAGAGGGCTACGGAGCCGCGCCCGCCGCGGTCGCCAGCAAGCCAGCCATTGGCGCAACCGAAATGACCATGCCAGGCTCTACCGGCATCGCCTTCAAGACCGACTTCGAGAAGTTCGGCAAGAGCGGAATCCGTCACGACGGCATGCCCCACCCCCACGGCCATCCAGGCGGAGACCCCAACGCCATGAACGCCATGACCAAGGGGTGCCTGGCCGGTACCGGCGTCTGCTTCGTTTCATTCGAGGGCGAAGTTTTTCCCTGCGGATATCTGCCGGCCATAGCTGGCGATCTGCGCAAGCAACCGCTCTCCGAGATATGGAATGACTCGAAAGTCTTTGCCGATCTGCGTGACACCGGCAAGCTGGAAGGTAAGTGCGGCTGCTGCGAGTTCCGCAATGTATGCATGGGCTGCCGCGCTCGCGCGTACGCCGCTACCGGCGATTACATGGCATCAGAACCCTTCTGCGTCTATCAGCCAAAGGCGATGGCAACGAAGGAATAACAGGAGCTGCGTTTCGAGCTAACAACAATAACCGGAGCCCGTGTCGAAGTAACAACGACCGTGGCTCCGGTTTCACTTAGTCTCAAAGTTGCCTAGCAGCAACCCATCTTCACTTCGCCCTTCTCCGTAACTGGCGGACCAAACGCCTCTTCCGGCACCGGCGCGCCATTCAGCACCATGATCCACCGGCGAATTGCGTCGACCAATACAAGGACGACACCCGTAATGAAGATCACCATTAAAGTCGTGTCCAGCAATCCTGCAAAATACATTCCTGGTCTCAATCGCAGCGGCCAGAAAGTAGTCTGTATTCCCAGTATGCCTGCCGAAATCGTGGTTGTACCCACAAAGCACATTGGGATGAACGTAAGCCAGGCATAACGTGCCTTCTTCATATTGATCAGGAAGGTGGTTGACACCGCCAGCGCAATCGTAGCGAGCAGTTGGTTGCCCGTTCCGAACAGCGGCCAGATCGTCGAGATGTTGCCGGTCCAGATCAGGTATCCCCACGAGACAACTACAAGCGTAGTGCAAGTTATGTTGCCAAGGATCCCGGAGCTCTTGCCGAGCGGCGGGTATACCTTACCCAGCAGTTCCTGCATAACATAACGCGCAACGCGGGTGCCCGTGTCCACCGTGGTCAGAATGAACAGCGCCTCAAACATGATGGCGTAGTGGTACCAATAGCCCATCAGTTTATCCATGCCCGGCAGGCCCTTGAATATCTGCGCCATGCCGACGGCCAGTGACACCGCACCGCCGCTGCGCCCAGCGAGTTTCTCGCCAACCTCGCGCGACCACATGTCCAGATTTACCGTATGCAATCCCAGTTTGGCGAAAACATCAGGAGGGCAGTTGATGGCGAAGTAATCGCCGGGGTTCATGGAGCAGGCCGCGATCAGCGCCAACACGCCAACCAGCGACTCGCAGATCATCGCTCCGTAGCCGATAAATCTGGCGTCGGTTTCCTTATCCAGCATCTTCGGAGTGGTTCCAGATGAGATGAGCGAGTGGAATCCTGAGATCGCACCGCAGGCGATGGTAACGAACAGGAAGGGGAAGAGCTTGCCCCTTATAATCGGCCCACCGCCATTAATGTACTGGGTAAAGTTCGGGAACTGGATGTTGGGATGAACCACGAACACGCCAATGATCAGAACGGCGATGGTGCCCAGTTTTACGTAGGTGGAAAGATAGTCACGCGGTTCCAGCAGCAGCCACACCGGCAGCACCGACGCCACAAATCCGTAGATCACCATCATTATCGTAATCTGGTGAGGAGTAAAAGTAAGCATGCTCGCATAGCTGCTATCCGCAAACCAGTGACCAGCGATAACCGCACTTAACAGGCAGACAACACCGAACACGCTAGGCCCGGTAATCGTTACCTGACCTGCATGACTCTTAAACATCCACAGGCCCATGATCAGCGCGATGGGAACCGTCATGCCTATGGTGAATACGCCCCAGGGACTGTTCGCGAGCGCATTCACTACCACAATACCGAGTCCCGCCAGCGTCACCAGCAGAATGAACAGCACGGCTATCATCGCCACCAGTCCGGCAAAGGGACTGATTTCCGTCCGCGCGATATCGGCCAGTGAACGGCCTTTGTGCCGCACCGACGCGACCAGCACCGTGAAATCCTGGACGCATCCAGCCACGACCGCACCGATCAGCAGCCAGAGGAACCCGGGAGCAAAGCCAAATTGTGCTGCAAGAGTTGGCCCTACCAGCGGTCCAGCTCCGGCGATTGCGGCAAAGTGGTGCCCAAATAGAACCCACTTGGGAGAAGGCACATAATTGTGCCCATCCTCATACAAATGTGATGGAGTGATGCGGCGATCGTCCAGCATCATCGCCTTGGCGGCGAGAAATGCGCTGTAGTATCGATAAGCTAGGGCGTACACACAGAGAGCGCCCAGCAGGATGGGAAAGGTATTCATGTGCCCCCCTTACTTTCCAGTTAAAACTGCAGTTAGGATGGCTGGAATCGCCCTGGGCGATCCTGACCGCACACTATAGAGTGGAAAACATGGCTATGCAATCAAAATTGCATTTCATGAGTTCCCACTTTGAAACCTGCTCTTCTCCACGTTTGCTCGTTGTTTCTTCCCCTGCGGGCCGGGGGAATTCAGGCAGCGACCCCCTTCCTTTGAGTCTGTTCTTAGGGTTGGGTTTGCTCGGCATTTGCAGCACCCCACAAATTTTTCAGTTCTTCATGAGAGCAGGCTAGAGGACAAAAGCGCGGGCGGCCTTTCCCAGGATTTCATCAGGCCCTACATTCGCCCGCACGAGCAGCGCGGTTGTGGCCCCGTCAGAAAGCAGATCCCTATTTTGCGGGTCGTCGTGCCCCGGAGTTCTTGGCATGGGGAGCCACCCGGGGAGCGTGCCTGGACTTGCGCAGACTCTCCCAGTCCGTCTCAGTCTGGTCGGCGTACGCAACGGCAAACTCTACCATCGCCTTCGTGAAGCTCGCTCCGTTGCCGAGGTATCCCACGATCATCTGGACATCGCCGGAGCGTGCGTGTCCGCGGGCCAGCAACTCACCGCAAACCTCTCCATAGGCAACCAGGCCGGGGCCTTTCAGCACCTCCAGTTCGATGGAAGCCTTGTGGTCATTCAGTTGCCTCACGAGATACTCGCGATTTGCGATCGTCGTCCAGCCCAGAAAAGGATCGGACTGCAGCTGCATGGCCCGCTGTCCCTCTGCCACAAGTCGTCCGTTGTGGGACTTCTTAGCGGTGTGATCCAAATACGGCAGGTACGCTGATCCCACCTCTTCCTTTATCTGCAGGAAAAGCGGATCGCCCGGACCATTGCCCTCAAGATAGACGCAATAATCGCGTGTTCCCACGCTGCCCGTCCCCACTACTTTGAAGCAGACGTCCACGGGCCGGTACTGCGACAGAATATGCCGCCGCTCAGGTAGAAGAGTGTTGCTGTAGTCTTCAAGCGCGGCCAGCACCTGGTGCCTTTGCGATCCTCTGACACGCGTGAGTAGCGGTTTGTTCTCCCGGAAGATCCGGCCCTCTCCCTTTTGGACAGGGATCGTCAAGACCTCCAGGGTGCGCAGCGGAGTCGCCCGCTCGGACTTAATTAGTACCTCTGAAATCGGCACAACTCTCATTAGCCGATGCACCTGGAAGCGTGCCACCTCCAACACCGGCATCTCGGCGAACTCCTGCGCGCATTTTCTGTAGCGTTCGAGGAATGCCAGTACCGCATCCCTGGCGAAGCTGTCCTTCGCGCCTGCTTCGCGTCCGGCGAGTATCAGGCTCGTCGCCAGGCGCTTCAGGTCCCATTCAAATGGCGCGCGGACCGTCTCGTCGAAGTCGTTAATGTCAAAAACCAGCCGCCCGTCCGGTGCTGCGTAAGCCCCCAGGTTGCGCACATGGGCGTCGCCGCAGATTTGGTTGACAATGCCTGTGTTCGGCAGCAGCGCAAGGTCGGCAGCCATTACAGGCACGGCTCCTCGAAAGTACCCGAACGGTGAGGCCAACATGCGCTCGTACTTCAGGGCTGCCAGCGCCGGGACCCGACCGCGCATACTCGCTTCCAGCAGCTTCAATGGGTTGTGGCGACGCCGTTTCGCATCCCACAGTCCGTGATCCTGCCGCTTCATCTGCTTGCGGCAGGCCTGTCCTTGCGCCCGTCTCTCTTGTGATGTGTCTGCAGCCGGTAGATTCGCCATAGCACGGCTGAACATACACCCGCATTCAGCAAGAATTCAAACGCACAATAAAATGGCCCCCACATGGGAGGCCATCTCCAGCTTCGCGTCGCAGATTAAATCTACCGCGATGCTCTCCTCTGCAACGGATACTTCGAGTCCAGTTCAAGGTTGAGTTCCAGAACGTTTACCCGCGCCTCACCTAGCAGGTAGAACTGTCGTTCCTCGGTATGCTGGCGGACTAACTCCAGCGCTTTGTCCACGCTGATGCCGCGTTCTTTGGCCACGCGCGGCGCCTGGAACTCGGCATTGGCGGGCGTGATATCCGGGTCAAGACCGGAAGCGGATGTAGTGATGTAATCCACCGGAACCGGCTTTCCAGGATTCTCGCTCTGGGCCGCTGCCACGTCTGCCTTTACGCGGTCCACCAGCTTCTGGTTTGTTGGACTGTAGTTTGTTGCGCCCGAGTTTGCCGCGTCGTATCCGTTCGTTCCTGCTGCTGATCCTCGAGGGTGGAAGTATCCTGCGCCGGTAAAGGGCTGCGCAATAATTCGCGAGCCGATCACCTTTCCGCCTTGCACGATCAGCTGGCCGTTCGCTTTACTGGGGAATAAGACCTGCGCCAGTGCAGTGACCACCAGCGGGTACACAAGCCCGAGCAGAATCGTCGTAACTACAGTCATCAGAATCGCGGTGATGATATTGCGTTTCATGGATTTCGTTCCTTCCTACGCCAGCCCAATGCTTGTAATCAGAACGTCGATGATCTTGATTCCGATGAAGGGCGCAATAATGCCTCCCACTCCGTAGATAAGCAGGTTGCGGCGCAGCAGCGCCGCGGCGCCCATCGGACGATATTGGATCCCCCTAAGCGCCAGCGGAATCAGGGCGATGATGATGAGCGCGTTGAAGATCACCGCCGACAGAATGGCCGACTGTGGCGTCTTCAGGTGCATGATGTTCAGCGCATTCAGTACCGGGAACGTTGCCGCGAACATCGCCGGAATAATCGCGAAGTATTTGGCAACGTCGTTTGCAATCGAAAACGTTGTCAGCGCACCACGCGTCATTAACAGTTGTTTGCCGATGCCGACAATCTCAATGAGCTTGGTCGGATTGGAGTCGAGATCGACCATGTTTCCGGCTTCTTTTGCCGCCTGCGTGCCGGAATTCATCGCTACGCCGACATCTGCCTGGGCCAGCGCCGGAGCGTCGTTGGTGCCATCGCCAGTCATCGCAACCAGTTTTCCTTCGGCTTGTTCCTTGCGGATGAGATCCATCTTGTCCTTTGGAGTGGCTTGGGCAAGAAAGTCATCGACTCCGGCCTCGCGTGCAATTGCCGCTGCCGTCAGCGGATTGTCGCCCGTAATCATTACCGTTCGGATTCCCATCGCCCGGAGCTGGTCGAAGCGGTCGCGCATTCCGCCTTTGACGATATCCTTCAACTCAATCACGCCCAGCGCACCTCGTCCCTTTTCGGCAACCACCAATGGAGTGCTTCCGGCGCGCGCAATTTCGTCCACCAGCGACCGCACCTCCGGCGCAAAGACCCCGTTGTTTTCCTGCACGAAACGTTCAATCGCATCCACCGAACCTTTGCGGATCTGGAAGCCGTTGAGGTTCACGCCAGACATCCTGGTCTGTGCGGTAAAGGGCACGAACTCCGTTTTATGCTCGGTCAGTTCGCGGCCCCGGAGGTTGTACTTCTCCTTCGCCAATACGACGATGGAGCGGCCTTCCGGTGTTTCGTCCGCCAAAGAGGAGAGTTGTGCTGCATCTGCCAGCTCCGCTTCGGTGACTCCCGGTGCCGGAACGAAGCGCGAAGCCTGGCGATTGCCAAGTGTGATGGTGCCTGTCTTGTCGAGCAGCAGGGTATTGACGTCGCCCGCGGCTTCCACAGCACGCCCAGACATGGCGAGCACGTTATGCTGCACCAGTCTGTCCATGCCAGCGATGCCAATGGCGGAGAGCAGGCCGCCGATCGTCGTCGGAATCAGGCACACGAGCAGCGACACCAGCACAAAAACGGTTTGCGGAGCGCCCGAGTAAATTGCAAACGGCTGCAGCGTGACCACCGCCAGCAGAAAGACGATTGTCAATCCTGCGAGCAGAATGTTCAGCGCGATTTCGTTCGGAGTTTTCTGCCTCTCAGCGCCTTCGACCAGGGCGATCATGCGATCAAGAAACGTCTCGCCGGGGTTCGACGTGATCCTAACCTTAATCTGGTCGGAGAGCACTCGCGTGCCGCCGGTCACTGCCGAGCGGTCGCCGCCGGACTCGCGAATTACCGGGGCCGATTCGCCGGTGATTGCCGACTCATCGACCGACGCAATACCGTCGATAATCTCGCCGTCTCCAGGAATGAACTCTCCGGCAACGACGATCACAACGTCATTGGCTCTCAGGCTTGAGCTTGCAACCTTCTCAGTCTTTTCATTGGCGAGCAGGCGATTCGCAATGGTTTCCGAGCGGGCCTTGCGCAGCGTGTCAGCTTGCGCTTTGCCGCGTCCCTCTGCCATAGCTTCGGCAAAGTTGGCGAACAGCACGGTAAACCATAACCAGAACGTGATCTGCAGATTGAACTTGAATGCCTCATGCGGACGCAGAATCAACAGAATGGTGGTGATCACGCTGCCCACTTCAACCACGAACATGACGGGATTCCCCATCATCTTACGAGGATTGAGTTTGAGCACGGCACCAATGGCGGCTCCGCGAATAATGGCCGGATCCCAGATAGACTTGCGACTTTTCGATGTGCTCGACATGGCTTCCTCAGAATGCCTTTCCGGCGTTCAATAGCAGGTGCTCGAGAACTGGTCCAAGGCTGAGCGCAGGGAAGAACGTCAACGCTCCCAGAATCAAAATGACCCCAATCAGCAGAATGCTGAACAGCGGCGTAGTGACGGGAAACGTTCCGACCGACGGCGGTGTATATTTTTTCTTTGCCAGGCTGCCCGCAATGGCCAGCATCGGAATCTTCATCAGGAAGCGCCCGCCCAGCATCGCAAATCCAAGTGCCACGTTGTACCAGGTGGTGTTTGCGTTTATTCCGCCGAATGCCGATCCGTTGTTCCCGGCGGCCGAGGTGAATGCATAAAGCATCTGCGAAAGTCCATGCGGTCCGGGGTTGGAGATGGATGAGATTCCATATGGCCTGACGCTTGAGATTGCGGTCAGCACCAAAATAATGAGCGGAAAGATGAGCGCAAACAGCATCGCCATCTTCACCTCATACCCCTCGATCTTCTTGCCGAGATACTCCGGCGTTCGTCCCACCATCAGGCCCGCGATAAACACGGTCAGGACGACGAAAACGATCATGCCGTACATGCCCGAGCCCACACCGCCGAAGATGACCTCGCCCAACGAGATGTTGACCAGCGGGATCATTCCACCAAGCGGAGTAAACGAATCGTGCATTCCATTGACGGCGCCGCAACTCGTATCCGTTGTCACCGTGGCCCAGAGTGCGGTATTGGCGATGCCGAAGCGGACCTCCTTGCCCTCCATGTTTCCGCCGGTTTGCATTACGTTGGCGCGTTGGTCCACACCGTGTATCAGCGGATTTCCCTGCGCCTCTGCCCAGTAGCAAACGGTGATGCCCGCCAGGAACAGGACAGCCATCGCGCCCCAGACCGCCCAACCGTGCCGCTGGGATCCAGTCATGTAACCCAATGTGTAAGTGAGTCCAGAGCCGATGGCGAAGATGGCAAGCATCTCGATCAGATTGGTGAGAGGGGTCGGGTTCTCAAACGGATGGGAGCTGTTCGCATTGAAGAAGCCGCCACCGTTGGTTCCAAATTCCTTGATAAATTCCTGTGAAGCTACGGGCCCTTGCGCAATCGTCTGGTCGGCCACCGTGTCCATGACCGGTTTGCCGTCGGCGCCCACCGCCGGTTTGCCATCCGCGTTGAGGTGCGGAACCTGCTGCTGTTCCACGATCTTCACCGTGTCGTAAGGCTTCAGGTTCTGCACGACTCCCTGCGACACCAGAACCAGGGCGCCAATTATGCAGGTCGGCAGCAGCACCCACAAACTGCAGCGAACCAGGTCCACCCAGAAGTTTCCGATGGTCTTCATCTCGCGCCGCACCACGCCGCGAATCAACGCGATGGCCAACGCAATACCGGTCGCCGCTGAAACAAAATTGTGATACGCGAGGCCTGCCATCTGGGTGAAATAGGTCATCGTCGATTCACCAGAGTAGGCCTGCCAGTTTGTATTGGTGGTGAACGACACTGCTGTATTCCACGCTAAATTCGGCGGGCTGACAGCACCGAGCTTCTGTGGATTGAACGGCAGGAAACCCTGTACGCGCTGCATCGCGTAGAGCACCACCATCGAGACCACGCTGAATAGCAGCATGGCCACGGCGTACTCAGTCCATGCCATCTCCTGATTTTCATCCACGCCGGTCGTGCGATAAATCAGTTTCTCAATCGGTCGCAACACCGGGTCCAGAAACGTTTTTTCGCGGTTAAAAACACGCGCCATGAAAATGCCGAGTGGCTTGGTTACGGCCAGCACCAGCAACAGGAAAAACGCAATCTGCAACCATCCGTTGATCGTCATGTCAGAACCTCTCCGGATACAGTAGGGCGAAGAGGAGATACCCCATCATCAGCACCGTCACAGCCAGCATCACGATTGCTTCCATCTCCCTCTCCTTTACCGGATGCGCTCACAAAAGTGGACGTAGCCAATCGACACTGCGAAGAAAACTACTGTGATTACGATGAATCCCAAATCCTGCATCTTCCATCTCCCGCGTGGTAGCCGCCCGCTCGACATTGCAGCTACGTTGCTTTATTTGTTGGATTCGATGATGCATAAACCTCAACTAGAAAGTTCCTAAAGAATTCCTAAACGTCCCATTTCGACACCTCCGCTCGTTCCTTCGCTCGATCGCTGAAGATTGCCTGAAATGGTGCGTCTCGGAGGCTCTGCAGAGCGAGCCTGGTGGCGGACAAGATCCGCTTAGGCGCCTCTGGATCGAGATTTTCTTGCGCGAGGAATCGATACCCCAGTGAAAGTCGGACCCAAGGCAGCGGCCTGGCGCGACGCATTGGAATGGACCAGTACCAGCGAAGGAGCCGTACCGCGCGGCTTACTAGCCGGCCGTGCGCGATGCACGAAGAGTTCGACCATTTCGGCGTGGCGCGTTCGTTCAGACCTTGTTTCAGCCTCAAGCGCGAAGAGGAAGCGAAGCAGGAAGAGTGTAGCTACAATGCAGATCGTGGAAAAGGTTGCGATTACCATTCGACCCCCCGCGCCGACGAACTATCTACTCAGTCTCGTTCGGCCTTCAGTTCGATTGGATAACGCCGCGCCTAAAGCACAAGTAAAGAGTGCCTAAAATGTTCCTAAAGGATTGAGAAGAACGCGAAGAAAAGGCTAGTTGTCGCCGGGCTCAAAGCGATAGCCCACCCATTTCTCAGTCACAATGTAGCGGACCGAACCATCTTCCGGCTCCAGCTTTTTTCTGAGATGGTTGATGAACACGTGCAGATACTCCGGCTGTTGCGTGCTCGCTCCACCCCATACCTGCGCAAGCAGCGTGTGGTGGGTAATAACCCTTCCGGGATTCTTCGCGAGATAGCAGAGCAGATCGAATTCCTTCGGGGTGAGCCGGACTTCGCGGTTCTGCACCGTCACCAGCCTTGTGAGCAAGTCGATGTGAAAATCTCCGGCCTCGATCTTGTTTGTCTCTTCCTGCTCAGGGCGGCTTGCCCTCCGCAGGCTGGCGCGAACCCGGGCGACGAGTTCATTCATGTTGAAGGGCTTGGTTACATAGTCGTCTGCCCCGGAGTCGAGAGCTTCGACCTTTGGCTTTTCCTCCCCGCGAACCGAAAGCACGATGATAGGGACTGTGGACTTACTGCGAATTCTGCGGCATAGCTCAAGGCCTCCCATGTTCGGCATCGACAAGTCGGTGATCACCAGGTCTGGAGTCCATTGCCGCATCACTTCCAGTGCTTCGTCGCCGTCGCCTGCGGTTCTCACGGCATAGCCGTGCCCAGCAAGGGTTGTCCTGAGCACGCGAGTGATCTGCGACTCGTCGTCCACCACGAGGATGTTGTGTTGCGTCGTCTCGGTAGTCATAGTCACTTGGGCTCCTGAGTTACGATGTGTACGTCCACCTTCGGCGCATCGCGAAGAAAATCCTGGATGGCCGAGAGGTAAAGGAACCTTCTCCACCCGGTCACTGCCGAGCGGCCGAAAACAACTTGTGTAATATGCTTCTCCCGCACGATCTTGGCTACCTCGGCAGCTACTTTCTTTCCCTGCGCCCTCACAATTTGGCCCCCAAGGTTTTCGGCGAATCGCAGGTTTTCCTGCAATGTTCGCTGATATTCGGGTGTGTCGTCCCTACCGATGTCCACGTATATGACGAAAAACTCCGCGCCTATTCTCTCCGCCATCCTCGCAGTACGCGCAATCAAATATTGCGCGATTGGATTGGAGCTGATGCACACCGCGATTCGCTCCGTAATTGGAGTGCGATTTTCAATGTGCTCCTTTTCCATGTAGCTCTCAAGGCTGCGGTCCACCACGCTGCCGACCTGGCGCAGCGCCAGTTCGCGAAGAGCAATGAGGTTTCCTGGCCGAAAGAAGTTCGAGAGCGCTCGGTCGCTGCGCTCCAGCGGATAGATATCTCCGCGCTTCATTCTTGCCTGAAGCGCTTCCGGGGTCAGGTCGGCCAGCACAATCTCGTCCACCCGCTGCATCACCCAATCAGGAACGGTTTCCCGCACTACGACTCCGGTAATGCGTCCCACCAGCGGCGTCACGCTCTCAATATGCTGAACGTTCATGGTTGAGACCACGTCGATCTGCGCGTTCAGCAACTCCATCACGTCTTCATAGCGTTTGCGATGCTTGCTGCCCTCTATGTTTGTGTGCGCCAGTTCATCCACCAGCACGATTTCAGGATGAAGTTGGAGTATCGCATCCACGTCCATTTCGTCGAAGGTGGTTCCCTTATAAACGAGCTGTTGCCGCGGCACAACGGGCAGCCGGGCGGCAAGCTCCGCCGTCGCCGGACGGCCATGGCTCTCAACCACGCCGATCACCACATTTTCGCCACGGCTATGGCGCCGAATACCCTCGCTCAACATGCTGTAAGTTTTGCCGACACCGGGGGCGTAGCCGAGAAAGAGCTTAAAAAGCCCTCGCTTCTTGGTCGGTGCGGTTTCCTCAAGCCACTGCTCGGGTGTCTTCTGCATGTCGCGCCTATTGTCAAACAAGAAACACAAATTGTCGAATAGGCTACAATTCCGATCTGTGAACAAGATACTGCAGACTCAAGTCGCTCGCTATCTTTTGTCCGGCGCTTTGGTAGCTGTATTGGTCACCTTGTGCCGTTTTGCGCACACTAACGCCAGCACCGCAGGATTCTCATTTCTTCTGGCCGTGCTGATCGTTTCTGCGGCCTGGGGTCTGCGTTGCGCGATCTTTCTTTCCGTCGTCGCCACCCTGGCTTACAACTTCTTTTTCCTCCCTCCAATCGGAGAGTTCACCATTGCCGATCCGGAAAACTGGATTGCACTCTTCACCTTCCTGCTCACTGCGGTAATTGCCAGCCAGCTTGCTGAACGCGCCCGCCGCGAGACCGCCAACGCAACCAGTCGCCGTCGTGAACTGGAGCAGCTCTATGCGTTCAGCCAGCAGATGTTGACTGCGGATAACGTCCTTGGCCTGGTGAACGCGATCCCCATTAAAGTGGTAGAAATCTTCGGGCCCAAATTTGCCGGAATGTTCTCCATACACAGCAAGAAGGTTTACTACTCCGATCTGCAAGCGCAAGCGCTTATCTCCACCGAAGATTTACATAGAGTTAGCGACAGAGGTGTGCCGGTCACCCATTCCGACAAGAACCTTCGCGTCCTCCCTCTTCGCATTGGGCTGCGCTCGGTAGGGGCCCTTGCCGTGGTTGGCGGGCACCTTTCGCCGGAGAGCATGGAGGCCATCGGCAGCCTGGTTGCAATCGCCATCGAGCGCGCGGGGGCCGTGGAGAAACTTGCGAATGCCCAGGCCGGGCGCGAAAGCGAGCGGCTTCGCTCCATCTTGCTTGACTCGGTTACTCACGACTTCCGCACTCCGCTCACGGCGATTAAAGCGTCTGCACAGTCGCTACTCAGCGATGCCCAATTGGATGAAGCTTCCCGCAGGGAATTACTCACGATCATCAACGAGGAAAGCGATCGGTTAGATCGGTTGGTGGGTGAAGCCGCGCAGATGGCTCAACTCGATGCCCATGCGGTGGAACTAAACCTGCAACCCCATCACATTCAAGAGGCGATTGACGCCGCGCTTGCGACCAATCAAAATACCCTCGCACGACATGAAGTAAAGGTAAACGCCAGCGACTCGTTGCCCCTGGTGAGCATGGATCTTCGCCAAACGGAGGAGATACTTTCCCAGTTGCTCGATAACGCCGGTAAGTACTCACCGCGCGGCACTCCCATCACGATAACGGCGGAGGTGCAGGGTAACATGCTGGTCACCAGCGTGGCAGATCAAGGACCGGGGATTGACAGCATCGATCAGAGCATGGTCTTTGATAAGTTTTATCGCGGACGCGGTCTGCGCCAGAGCGTGCAGGGAACGGGGATGGGCTTGGCGATTGCCAAGGCAATTGTAGAGGCTCACGGCGGCACAATCTCTCTGACAACTCAGCCGGGCCGAGGCTCCGTGTTTTCCTTCACTCTTCCGCTTTCTCGTTAGCGGATCGGACGAATAGAATGAGTTGGATGAAGTTATTAGCCTAATCCAGTAGCCAGCACTATACGTGCATTATGCTACACTGCACCCGTATGCTCTTCAAAGTTGCCTGAGACCTCATAACCCCATGCAGGACAGGCACTTGTTGTCGTTGGTTCGGAGGCAATATCTCGATGAGGAAGGCTGCTTACATAGTTGTCCCGGCGCTCATGCTCTTGTGTTTTCTGGCAGGGAAGTATTACTCCCGTGGAACGCCAGGCGTAGCAGCCAACGCGACAGCCGGTTCACGGCGCATCCTCTACTATGTCGATCCCATGCATCCCGCTTACAAGTCGGACAAGCCAGGCATCGCTCCGGATTGCGGAATGCAGCTGGAACCGGTATACGAGGACGGATTGGGCGCGACTGGCAACAGCTCTGCGGACAGCGGCCCTGGAGTGATTAACGTCAGCGCCGAACAACAGCAATTAATCGGTCTTCGGGTCGAACCGGTAAAGGAGTCTTCAGGCGCACGGCAGGTACGCGTGCTCGGCAGGGTAGTGCCCGATGAAGCGCGCGCATACCGTATCATCGCATCCACGGACGGCTACATTCAGAAGGTGTCTGATTTTACGACCGGCAGCATGGTTGAGAAAGATGCTGAGCTGGCGACCTTTGGCGCCGCCGAGATAGTAACCGCTCAACAAGCCTTCCTGGGCTCGACAGTCCGCTCCCCGGAAACCCGTAACGAGGTCGTGACCAATGACTGGAGAAACCAGAACCGCGCACTTTACGTCAGCCGCCTCCGCGCCCTCGGCATGAGCGAGATTCAACTCAAAACTCTCTCCGAAACCATGAAGGTTACGGACGCCATTCAAATTTTTTCGCCTGCAAAGGGTTTCATTCTTGCCCGCAATGTCTCTCCCGGACAACACTTCGACAAGGGCGCCGAACTCTATCGCATCGCGGACCTCAGCCATGTCTGGATCGTCGCGGACGTGTATCAGAGCGACGCCCGGACATTCCGTCCTGGCACCGTCGCAACGGTGACTTTGCCTAACCAGAAGAAATCTCTCCGGGCGCGCGTAAGCGAAGTTCTCCCTCAGTTCGACCCTGCCACCCGCACAATGAAGCTTCGTCTGGAAGCCACCAACCCGGGATTCACTCTACGTCCGGATATGTTTGTGGATGTCGAACTGCCGGTCCATGTTCCCGCGGGCATAACGGTGCCAGTTGAGGCGCTACTCGATTCCGGAATGAAGAAGCGCGTCTTCATTGACCGCGGCAACGGACACTTCGAGTCGCGCGAGGTTGAAACGGGTTGGCGGGTCGGCGACCGCGTTCAGGTTGTCAAAGGGCTTATGCCGGGTGAGCAAATCGTCGTCTCAGGAACCTTTCTCGTCGATTCTGAGAGCCGTCTGAGATCGCCTCAGGCGCGTGCGGATGAGGGCAATTCCGCTCCGAATTCAAGCAAGACGAAGATGAAATCGGAGGCGCTGCCTGCAGCGGCAAAGGACCCCGTCTGCGGAATGGACGTGAAGCCGTCGGAATCCGTGGCTGCGGGAAACGCCAAGTCTTACCAAGGAAAAACTTATTATTTCTGTTCTATTAGTTGCCGCGACAAATTTCATGGAGATCCTGGACATTATTTAGCATCCAAATCCAGAGTGGCTGCTCTTCCGGATGGATCAACAATGAAGGTGACTAAGGATATGAGTTCGGGCCATGATTAATCGCATCATCGATTTCTCAGTTAACAACAAGCTCATTGTCTTTGCCCTCACGGCTGTGGCCTGCATCGCCGGTTATTGGGCATTGGTCACTGTTCCGCTCGATGCCACGCCCGACCTCAGCGATACCCAGGTCATTATTTACTCACGCTGGGATCGTAGTCCTGACATCATCGAAGACCAGGTCACCTATCCCATCGTTACGGCCATGCTGGGTGCGCCGAATGTTAAGACCGTGCGCGGCTTCTCCGATTTTGGCTACTCGTATGTTTACGTCATTTTCAAGGATGGAACCGATCTTTACTGGGCGCGTTCGCGCACGCTTGAGTACCTCTCCGGTGTTCTGCCTCGCTTGCCTGAAGGCGTAAAGGCGGAGCTAGGGCCGGATGCGACTGGCTTAGGATGGGTCTATCAATACGCATTGGTGGACACAACAGGGAAGCTTAGCCTTGCGGACCTCCGCTCTTACCAGGACTGGTATCTCCGCTATTACCTCAAAGCAGTGCCGGGAGTTGCCGAGGTCGCGCCCGTCGGAGGCTTCACCAAGCAGTACCAGGTAAACGTCGATCCCAATCGTCTGAAGGCTTACGGAATTCCAATCTCCCGCATTGTTGAAGCCGTGCGCGGTGGCAACAACGAGGTAGGCGGACGCCTCCTTGAGTTCGGCGGAAGCGAGTACATGGTGCGCGGCCGTGGCTATGCCCGCTCCATCTCCGATTTTGAAAACATAGTACTCTCTGCCGGGGACGAGGGCACGCCGATCCGCATCAAGGATGTTGGCGAAGTTGTGCTCGGCCCCGATCTTCGCCGTGGTGTAACGGACCTCAATGGCCAGGGCGAAGTCGTCTCCGGCATCGTGGTGATGCGCAGCGGCGAGAACGCTCTTGAAGTCATAGACCGGGTGAAAGCTAAGATCCACGATATCGAACCTGGCTTGCCGCCGGGAGTAAAGATTCTCCCAATCTACGACCGCTCGGAACTGATTCACCACTCCATCAGTAATGTGAAGCAGACGATCATTGAAGTGATCGTTACCATCGTCCTGATCATCCTGCTCTTCCTCTGGCATTTCCCCAGCGCGGCCATACCAATCGTCACTATCCCGGTAGCGGTACTGCTGTCGTTCATTCCATTTCACATGATGGGCATCAGCGCAAATATCATGTCGCTGGCCGGTGTCGCCATCGCCTTCGGCGAACTGATCGATGCCTCCATCGTGGTCGTTGAGCAGACGCACAAGAAACTCGAACTCTGGGAAAAGTCCGGACGCAAGGCCAACTATCACGATGTGGTCCTGAGTGCCGTAAAGGAAGTTGCAGGCCCCACGTTCTTCGCCCTGCTCGTAATCGCCGTCTCGTTCCTGCCCGTGCTCACCTTGGAGGCGCAGGAAGGCCGGATGTTCAAACCGCTGGCCTACACTAAGACCTTTGCGATGGTGATTGCGGCAGTCCTGGCCGTTACGCTTGACCCTGCGCTCCGCCTGTTGCTGACCAACGTGAAGACCTTCAGCTTCCGTCCCCATTGGCTCTCTCGCATCACCAACGCGGTCCTGATCGGCAAGATTCGCTCAGAAGATAAGCACCCCGTCAGCCGAGTTCTCATCCGCATCTACTCGCCGGTGGTTCGCTGGACGTTGCGCTGGAAGTGGGCGGTCATCGGTTCTGCCGTCGCTTTGGTTCTCATCACCATCCCGGTATTCAACAGACTCGGCTCTGAGTTCATGCCCCCGCTCGACGAAGGCGCGATTCTCTACATGCCTTCCACCATGCCCGGCATCTCCATCACCGAGGCGCAGCGCGTTTTACAGGTCACCGACCGCATCATCCGAAAATTTCCCGAGGTCGATAAGGTTCTCGGCAAAGCCGGCCGCGCCGAGACTTCAACCGATCCCGCGCCGCTCTCCATGCTTGAGACGGTTATCATCCTCAAGCCCAAAAGCGAGTGGCGCCACGTCGATACCTGGTACTCCTCCTGGTCTCCCGAATGGGCTAAACGTGTTTTCCGCCACGTTACGCCTGACACCATCTCCACCGAAACGCTGATAAGCCAGATGGATGCCGCGCTCAAAATCCCCGGCCTCTCCAATGCCTGGACCATGCCCATCAAGGGCCGCATCGACATGCTGACGACGGGCATTCGTACTCCGGTCGGCCTCAAAATCAGCGGCGCCGACCTCTCGCAGATCGAGGCCATCGGCAATCAGGTCGAGAAACTTCTGCCCGCCGTCAAAGGCACGCGCGGAGTCTTCGCCGAGCGCACCGGAGGCGGTTACTTCCTTGACTTCGAGTGGAACCGCGAACGCCTCGCCCGCTACAACATCAGTATTGAAGACGCGCAGAACGCCGTCCAGAACGCCATCGGCGGCGAAAACATCAGCACCGCCGTTATGGGCCGCGAGCGTTATCCAGTTAACGTCCGTTACAAGCGCGACTTCCGCAGCGACATCGATGCGCTGAACCGCGTCCTCGTTTCCGGCAAGGGAGATCGCCAGCTCCCCCTCAGCGAACTAGCAGAGATTCACTCCACCAGCGGTCCGTCCATGATTCGCAATGAAGACGGTCTGCTCACCGGCTACGTCTACGTGGACATCGCGAACCGCGATCCTGAAAGCTATGTCGAAGAAGGCGGAGCACTGCTGCGCAAAGATCTAAAACTGCCCGCCGGTTACGCAGTGTCTTGGAGCGGCCAGTATGAGGCTATGCAGCGCGTCAAGCAGCGACTCAAGCTGGTCCTGCCGCTCACGCTCTTCCTCGTTCTTCTACTGCTCTATCTCAACACCCGCTCGCTGACTAAAACGTTGATCGTGTTGTTGGCAGTGCCTTTCTCTGCCGTCGGTGCCGTCTGGTTCCTCTACCTTGCGGGCTATAACATGAGCATCGGAGTCTGGGTGGGAATGATCGCCCTGCTCGGCGTGGATGCCGAAACCGGCGTCTTCATGCTGCTGTATCTCGACCTCGCCTATGAAGAAGCCCGCCGCGAAGGCCGCATGCGCAATCTTGCCGACCTACATGATGCCATCATGACAGGCGCGGCAAAACGTCTGCGCCCCAAGTTCATGACCTTCGCCACCACCTGCATCGGACTCTTCCCCATCATGTGGGCAAGCGGCGCAGGCTCCGACGTAATGAAGCGAATCGCCGCCCCCATGGTCGGTGGCATCTTCACTTCGTTCCTGCTGGAATTGCTGGTCTATCCCGCAATCTACGAAATCTGGCGCTGGCACACCGCAGTGAAGCATCAGGCGGATAACGACGCGGATCTTGTAGCCTATGACGGCGCGCTGACAGAGACTCAGTAGGCGGGCGTTTGGGTGGAACAAGTATTGCGATTGCTATTTTTTTCGTCTTAGGTGCGCGACCGTATAAACTTCGAAGTCCTTGCCCGGCGGCGCTAAATAGAATGTCTCGTCGATCTCATCCGGCGAGATGATGTGATACAGCTTCTTCGCTCGAAACCCCGGAAGGTTTTCGATGTGCGTCGTGATGAACACGAGCGATTTTCCGTCCGCGCTCACTGAGTCCAGAGAGTACTCATTCACGAAACCTTCGCTGTGAAACTGTCTCCAGAGCACCTTCTTGAGATCGGTATCGTAACTGAGGACTCCGAAATCCTCATGTTCAAAGGGTTTAGCGGTTGGATTCTGCCGGTAAACTGACGTGTCTCGCTGTGAAAGAAACTTCTCATTCAACTCAAAGCGGTATTCACGGGAGGTTGTTCCCGCGCCGGGCTTGCCCGAGGTGATACCTTCCCATTTCCCTTCGAAAACTCGCAGCGCTGCCCACTGGTCAGATTGGGCGAACGCACTGATGGCGAGCATGATGACGATTGGCAGAATCCGGATATGTCTCAAACTATCCCCTTTTTCTCAACAAGCAACCGTGCCTTCAGAAGCATTATGCTCACTCAACGCTCTTTTCGTTGAGTCTTGAAGAAGATTCTTGTTCCGATAACGGCACAGAGTGAACCATAAATAAACTCCACACCAGAGTGCCGGGTGATCGCGGAATACAGAAAAGACGCGCCGATCAAAAGAAATATGACGGCGAATAGAAAGCCGCCCATCCTCATAAACCGAGTGGCATTGCGCGATCCGCGCCAAAGGAATTCATCCACGCCCTGTGTTTCGGGATTCGGTACCGCGCCGCTCTTCTTATTGCGCTGTTTGTCTCTCATGGTTTCGGGACGCCTTAACTAACCGCGAAGATTGCAGAACAAAGCTGATATCTGTGCACAACAGCCCAAGCGGCTCACTATCTTGAGGTCACATCTTTGACTTCTCGTCCACACCTCACTCGGACTTCCACCGCCCCTGCTTTTTCAGCGCCTCTACTTCCACGCCTGCCCGCTCGCGCAGAGCCATGTAATCCGCCTTTGCCACGCGGTTCAGCGGCATCTGCCCCGCCTCGAGCAGCACGTAGTGATGCGGCCTCATATAAGCGGCCAGCCCCCTCGCGTGCCGTTCCAGATGCGATACCTCAACTCCGCTCCCCGGCTTCGTTTCTACAAACGCCACGATAGCCTCCGAAATAATCGGGTGCGGCACGCCCACCGCCGCGCACAGCGCAACTCCCTCCAGCGCGCAGAAGTGATTCTCCACGTCGCCCGGAAACACCTGGTACCCCGATGGCTTCATGATCAGCTTCGTGCGCCCTGCCAGGTGCAGCCCTGTCGCGTCGCGATAGCCCATGTCTCCCGTGTAAAGATACCCATCGCTGGAAATCGCCGCCGCCGTCGCCGCTGGATCATTGATGTATCCAAGAAACGTCTGCGGTCCCCGGAAACAAACGTGTCCCAGTTCTCCATCCGCCAGCGCCTCGCCAGCCGAACCGTCGGCCTGCATCGCTGCCCGAATCGTCATCGGATACACCGGCATGTCAAATCCCAGCGTTGCCGCGCACTCACTCGCCTGCTTGCTCGGCGTACGTATGTACGTGCAGAATCCGGCCGCCTCAGTCAACCCCAGTCCAGTACCCACATTCGGAGCCATTTGCGCCATCTTCGCCACGAACGCCGGCGAAACCTGCTGCCCGCCATACGCCGCAAACTCCAGGCTTGAGAAGTCGAACGAGCCGTAATCCTTCAGCCTCCACTCGAATTGAAACATCGCCGGAATCTGCCCAATCGCCGTGACCTTGTAATCCGCAATGGCCCGCAGTGAGCGCAGCGGATCGAAAAAGGAGACCAGCACGGCGCAGCCTCCATCGAAAATCGTACTCATCAGCAACTCGGTCTGGCAGCCCACATGGCTCGGCGGCAAATTGACCAGCGTCACCATCTCGCGCTCCGAGCTGTGCAGCAACGCCTGGCTCAGGCACATCGCCTGGCAGGAAATATTTCGATGCGAAAGCAGCGCCGGTTTTGGAGACCCCGTGGAGCCGGTCGTAAAAATCACGAGCGCGCCGTCATCCGGCGTGACCAGCGCCGCAGCTTCGTCGTAGGCTCCTTGGAGAACCTGCAAATCCTCGGGCTCCTGAAGCAATCCCGTCGCCTCACCCAGCAGCTCGGCCAACTGAGTGGCCCCACCGGCGCGTTCCCCAGTCGTGGCAAGCTGCACCACCATCTTCAACCCGAAGCGCTCCCGTAGCTCCGCGCAACGCTCCGTCACATCGGTGATGCCGGGAGCCGTCATGAAGGCAAGTCCTGAGGGGCGCACCAGGCTCAAGCATCTCATTAACTCTGCTTGGCTAAGTCGCAGATCCAGAGGGACAAATACCACGCCTATCCTGAAGCACGCAAATTCCAGGAAGACGTGCTCACTGAGTAACGGCAGCAGGCTGGCAAAGAAATCCCCTTTGCGGAAGCCGCGTTTCACTAGCAGCATTGCCAGTGCGCGGGTAATGTTGTCAAACTCCGCCCAGGACAAGGGCCAGTTTCGATCCGAGTCAACCAGCGCCACCGATGTAGGTTTTTCTCGCGCCCATTTCTCTACCGCCCCGTGCAGCAGGTGGCGATCCTGAAAACGCTCTTCGAAATCTTCCAAAGTGAGGCGGGGAATTTGCTTCGTCATGATCTATGCATTATGCACTGTCTGGAGGGCCAAAATTGGAAATCCAGCAGGAGCGCAAAACAGTATTCGCATTTCTGATGCTATAAGTTTTATCGATCAGCCATTGACATACTATCCAAAATGGCAGAGCATTTTTAAAACCGACCTCCCCGGTCGGTTTTTCACATAATTGGTTTGCAAATCAAAAGGAGCCTACTTTGGCCACTATCTTTTACGCCCACGACGCCAACCCCGATGCGCTTAAGCGCAAAACCATTGCCGTGTTCGGATACGGTAGTCAGGGTCATGCCCAGGCGCTCAACCTGCGTGAAAGCGGTTACAGCGTCATCATCGGCCTCGATCCAACCCGCGCAACCGCACAGCGCGCTCGTGAAGATGGTTTTGAGGTACTTGCACCCGCCGAAGCTGCGAAGCGCGCCGATTACCTTCAAATCCTCACGCCCGACGAAACCCAGGGTGACCTTTTCACGGAACACATTCTCCCCAACCTCACCAAGGGAAAGCTGCTCGGCTTCTCGCATGGTTTTGCTATTCACTTCAAGACAATCGTGGCTCCTCCCGACGTGGACGTAGTGATGATCGCGCCCAAGAGCCCCGGCCACCTGGTTCGCCGCCAGTACACCGAAGGCCGCGGAGTTCCCGCGGTGATCGCCATCCATCAGGATGTCAGCGGACACGCCAAGGAGCTTGCGCTCGCATATGCCGACGGCATCGGTTCTACCCGCGCCGGCGTGCTGCAGACCACCTTTAAGGAAGAGACCGAGACCGACCTCTTCGGCGAGCAGGCTGTCCTCTGCGGTGGACTCACCTCGCTGATTAAGAAGGGCTTTGAGACCCTCGTCGAAGCTGGCTACCAGCCTGAGATCGCCTACTTCGAAGTTCTCCATGAGATGAAGCTGATCGTGGACCTGATCTATGAAGGCGGCCTGGATCGCATGCGCTTCTCCATCTCCAACACTGCCGAGTACGGCGACCTGACCCGTGGTCCGGCGGTTGTGGGAGACGCCACCCGAGTGGCAATGAAGAAGATACTGGCAGACATCCAGAACGGCGACTTCGCCCGCGACTGGATCGCCGAGTATCGCGGCGGCAATAAGCACTTCAACGAATTGCGTGCATCTGAAAAGGGTCACCAGATCGAAGAAGTTGGAGCCAAACTCCGCAGCATGATGGATTGGCTGCCCGACGCCACCAAGAGCACGGTCAAGGGCATCGCAAAAAAGGAAACCATCGCCGCCAAGTAGCAGGTTGATGGAGCTGAAAATTACGCCGCGCGTTGCACAACGCGCGGCGTTTTTGTATCCTCGCCTATCGCCGGATGTGGGAGGACCTCCATGGATCTGAAGCATCGCAGCCGCAACATTACCAATGGGCGCGACCGCGCTCCAGCCCGCGCCATGTTCAAGGCCGTCGGATTTACCGACGCCGATCTCGCCAAACCGATCATCGGTGTCGCCAACACCTGGATCGAAACCATGCCCTGCAACTTCCACCTGCGCGAGCTCGGCGCAAAGGTGAAGCAAGGCATCCGCCAGGCCGGAGGCACGCCCATGGAGTTCAACACCATCGCCATCAGCGACGGTGAAACCATGGGCACCGAAGGCATGCGCGCCTCCCTGGTGAGCCGCGAAATCATCGCCGACTCCATCGAACTCGTCTGCCGGGGCCAGCTCTTCGACGCCGTAGTCTGCGTCGTCGGCTGCGACAAAACCATCCCCGCCGCGGCCATGGCTCTCGCCCGGCTCAACATTCCCGGCTTCATCCTCTACGGAGGCACCATCGCCGCCGGAAGATTCAAAGGCAAAGACGTTACCATTCAGGATGTCTTTGAAGCCGTGGGCGCAAACGCCGCCGGAAAGATGCCCGATGACGAATTGCTGGCGCTCGAAAACGTAGCCTGCCCCGGCGCCGGAGCCTGCGGAGGCCAATACACGGCCAACACCATGTCAACCGTAATGGAGTTGATCGGCCTCTCGCCGATGGGCTTCAACAGCGTCCCCGCCCTCGCCCTCGAGAAAGACAAAATCGCCATCCAGTGCGGCGAGGTAGTCATGGACATCCTTCGCCGCGGCGTGCGTCCGCTCGACATCCTGACCCCCAACGCCTTCGAAAACGCCATCGCATCGGTTGCTGCCACCAGCGGTTCCACCAACGCCGTATTGCACCTGCTGGCTATCGCGCGCGAGGCAGGAGTCCCGCTCGATATCGACGATTTCCAAACAGTCAGCGAGCGCACCCCCATTCTCGCTGACCTCAAGCCCTCGGGCCGCTTCGTTGCCGCCGACGTGCATGAAGCCGGTGGCATTCGCCTCCTCGCCAGCCGACTCCTCGAACTCGGCCTCCTCCACGGCGACGCCATCACCGTCTCCGGCAAAACCATCGCCGAAGAAGCTGCCCTGGCCCATGAAACCCCCGAGCAGGAGGTAATCGTCCCCTCTGCCAGGCCGCTGAAAAAGTCCGGCGGTCTCGTGATCCTGCGCGGCAACATCGCTCCCGAAGGTTGCGTCGCCAAAATCAGCGGGCACGAGCGCCTCAGCCACACCGGCCCCGCGCGTGTCTTTGAAAGCGAAGAAGAAGCCATGAACGCCGTCACCTCCAAATCCATCCACGCTGGCGACGTGGTCGTAATTCGCAATGAAGGTCCCAAGGGCGGCCCCGGCATGAGAGAGATGCTAGGCGTCACCGCCGCCATCGTCGGCGAAGGTCTTGGCGGCAGCGTCGCTCTAATCACCGATGGACGCTTCAGCGGCGCAACCCGCGGACTCATGATGGGCCACGTATCGCCCGAAGCCGCACTAGGAGGCCCAATCGCCGCCATCCACGAAGGCGACATCATCCATATCGACATCACCACCCGCAAGATTGAAGTCGATGTCGATCCCGCAACGCTCAAACTGCGACTCGACGCCCGCATTCCGAAGGAGCCAATCTACCGCAGCGGTGTCTATGCCAAATACACGGCTTTGGTCGCCTCTGCTTCGCAGGGTGCGGTCACAAATCCCGGCGCGAAGATTGGCTAAGACGAGTGGCCCGGATCTGGGGCACCGACTTACGCCGACAGCGTCCTTCGCTGCTTCAACTCCTGAAGCATGCGCTCGATCTCCTGCTCGCGTTCGAGTTTCTCGAACCTGCGCTCGATGTCCTCTCCGCTCAACTCCACCGTAGCCTGAGTCACCGCTTCTTCATGCATCACCTTGTTGCTCATGCGCTGAAAGGCTCCAACTTTGTCCTTCGAAGATGCTTTCTGGCTGGCGTCTGCCGCGCGCCCCACTGCTCGTGAGCGGCGATGCTGAGCGATCAACACGTCAGCCTGCCCTTCCGCTTCGGAGATCTTGCGGTTCAACCCGTGCAACGCATCCTTCAGCACTTCGACCTGGGCTCTTTGATCTTCGATCTGCTCGACAAAATTAGCGGCCAGTTGCTTGTAGCTCATTGCGCGATCCAACCCGGCGCGCGCCAGGCGGTCGTCTCCCTTACTGACCGCCAGTTGCGCCTTGCGCATCCAGTCTTCCTCGCGCGCTAGGTTTTCCTGCTGCTTCTTCTCCAGCAGGTGGAGATCGGCAAGAGCGATCGCCACCTGCGTTTTCACCTGCATGAACTGGTTCTGCATGTCGAGGATGACCTGTTTGATCATCTTCTCCGGATTCTCGGCGCGATCCACCAGTTCGTTAAGATTGGCCCGGATCAATGTTGCCACGCGTTCCAGCAGTGCCATAACGTACTCCTTTTCTACTTCGTATCTCCGTTGCCGGGCTTCGGCGATTTGTCGCCGATGCCCCTCACCTTGGACATCATCTCCTGCACGCTCATGCCCGAGAGCGCTTCGAATAGCGCCGGAACCTGCGCCGCCATCTGCGCAATGTCTCCGGTGATCTTGTTCACGCCGGCGCTGTGCCCGTCGCCGGTAGAGACAATTGTGATGCGATCCACCTGCGACAAAGGAGTAGCCAGTGCGCGAACGATCTCCGGCATTTCTGAGATCAGCCTGTCGATCACCGCCGCCTGGTTGTACTCCTGGAACGCCTCGGCCTTCACGTTCATCGCCTTCGCTTCAGCCTCGCCCTTCTTGAAGATGATCTCGGCCTCGGCTTCACCCTGATTGCGAATATTCGCCGCCTTGCCTTCGGCTTCAAGAATCAGGCGCTGCTTCTCGGCGCTCGCCAGGGTTTCAATGCGCTGACGTTCGATCTCGGCGGGCTTCAGCACGGTGGCGATGAGTTCCTTTTCGCGGCGCAGAATCTCGGCCTCCTGCACCATCACCTGCTGCTCTCGCTCGACTTTCTGCACCCTCACGGCTTCCACCACCAACTGCTGCTGCATGATGTTGGTCTGAATCTCATACGATTTATCTGCCGTTGCCTGTTGTTTCTTAACGGACTCGGCATACTCGGCTTTCTTAACATCCAGGTCGCGTTGTGCTTCAGCCTGTTTCGTCAGTGAAAGCGTCTGTGCCAGCACTCGCTCCTGGTCGGCCTGAGCAGTTGCCACAGCGGCTTCCCTAGTTGCAATGGCCCGTCTCATCGCCGTATCGCGCTCGGCCTCGGCGGTGGCAACGTCGGCGTCGCGCTTGATGCGGGCAACATCCGGACGCCCCATGTTGGTGATGTACTCATTCTGATCGCGAACCTCTTTGATCGTGAACGAGATCACCTCCAAGCCCATCTTGTTCATGTCTTCCGCACATGTCGAACGCATCCGGTCGCTGACCATCTCCGGTTGCTTCACAATTTCCTCCACCGTAAGCTGGCCGATGATGCCGCGCAAGTGCCCTTCCATAACCAGCTTGATCAGGCCTTCGCGCTGCACCGGGTCCTTGGTGAGGAACTGCTCGGAGGCCGTCATGATCGACTCGGTGTCCGACTTCACCTTGATCTGCGCCACCGCTTCCACCGTCACCGCCACGCCCTGCTTGGTATAAAGATCCTGCTTCGGAGCCACATCGAACGACATCAGCTCCAGCGACAGCCCTCGCGCCGTTTCGACCATTGGAAAGATGATGGTGCCCTTGCCCTTGATGATTCGGGTTCCGCGAAAACCGTACACCACAAGCGCTTCATGCGGCCCCGCCTTGCGGAACAGTTTGGCAAACGCCACAAATCCGAAGACCACCACGAGAACAAACAGTCCAGCGATAACCTGTACGTCGATCGGGATTGAAAATCCCATAATTGCCTCCTCAGGCACAAATCAATTTTCAAATCTAAGAATGCATATCACCGGCATCGACTCCCGCCGAAGCCGCCAACTCGTCCCAGCGCCGCACATAGGCGATTCCGCGCTCGTAACGGGTCACAACCACTTCCACATCCTTGTTAATCTCGCTGCCGTCATCACTGCGGGCCGCAATCGAACAGCGCGAGCCCTGCCGCGAGAAGATCAACTCCCCGGTGCCGCCCGGCCGCAACCGCGCGCTCACCCGGCCTAATACCCCCACCATCTCGTAGTCCGCCGGATCCATCGGAGCCTCGTAGCGCAGCAGCAGTCGCGTCACCAACAGAAACACTACCGTCGCCCCCACGAATCCCGCTGCGATGGCAATCAGCAGTGCGGCCAGCGCGAAGATGCTTGAGTGCCGCGTAAGCAGGAATCCCACCCCGCCGAACCACGCCAGAAACGCCGTCACCGTGCCCAGGTTCACCGCCGGCAAACTGTTCGAGCCCGCGGCTCCATGGCCGATATGGCCCACGTCCCCCAGGTGAAAATGAAATGGCAGATGCAGATGCAGATGAACCCCGCCCAGCAGCACTGACAGCGCGCTGAGCGCGAAGCCAACCACGAAGCACGTCAGGTACAGTTCAGCAATTGTCACTTTGCCTTCGCCCCCTTTCGCATCCGCTCCAGTTCTTCCCTTGGCTCCAGCGCCAATCCCGGCCTCAGCACTTCCATCAATCGGTCCACCAGGCTCGGAGTTTCCAGAATCGCGCCCAGCAAAACTACGCAGCGCCGCGAGTCGTCATGCTTGGCAACTTGCAGCAGCGCGTGGCAAACCTTCGGGTCGCGCCGGAATCGCTCCGCCCCGCTGATTAGCCATAAATCCAGCGTGTC
>Ga0364893_10037_pt1 | contig 93264 bp, 51 predicted proteins | sample ExccelJu500001D3_FD_206943 | JGI IMG/M metagenome (GOLD analysis project Ga0364893, IMG submission 206943) | Enriched cells from Trout Bog Lake Hypolimnion, Wisconsin, USA - BchlTB.July16.5000.01.D3 | ecosystem: Environmental > Aquatic > Freshwater > Lake > Hypolimnion/Profundal zone | place: USA...
ATCCTGGTAGATATCGATGAGTCCATAATGTCCGAAATCGACAGGATCGGGGCTGTAGGACCAGGTGCCGTCAAAGAAATCGGGATAGAGCACCTGCAATCCAAATGCGATCCAGCCGCCGGTAGACATCCCGGCGAGGTATCGATGTTTAGTTTCCGGATTGTATTTGACCAGCTTTTCAATTTCCGGAATCAGCTCCTGAGTCAATGCCTTCCCGCAAGGACCGTTATTTTCTGAGTCGACCTGGTAAGTATCGCCATAAGGCCCCTGAGAATCGAGATAGACGTAGATCACCTGTGGCGCATCTTTTGAGAACCACCAGTCGGTAAATGACTTATCCTTCATATGTCCGTTTACGGCGGTATACCGGCCGTTCAAACCCGGTGCACGATAACATATCGGATAAGCCTTCCCCGGATTCTCAAAATAGCCCGATGGCAGCAGCACCGCAGCCTTTAAAAATCGTGGCCTGCCCGAGAACTCAGAGAGGCACTTGCTTTGAATAACTACTGTTTTTACAAACTTATCCTCAACAATGGTTGCAGCCGGAATCAACGATTGTAAGGTAAGGGTAAGATTTATCTCTTTGGACAGACTGAGCGAATCAACCTGGCTGAAAAGGTTTCCTGCAACGTTTTCGTTGCCATCATCGGTATTCTGTTTGTAAACCACCTGGTAATAATATTTTTCGGAACTGTGTCCAAACAATTTTTCAAACCCGTTGGTCAACACATTTTTATTTTTTGTATCGATGACAAAAGTCCGGGATGGATTCCAGTTTTGGGGAGTTACACCAATGGTGATTTCAGACTTGCTCCGGGGTTCCTTTTCGCGCTGAGTGGTCAGGTGAAGCAGCAACCGCCCCCCTTGTTGAAATGATTTCTGCATTTCGGGTGAAACCGCAATTTTTACCTGTAAGGAGGAGACCTCCTGCGCCCATACCGGAACTATAAATAAGCATAGGAAGAGAATCAGAAAGGAAGTTATTTGTATTTTCATATTTATAATTTTTAACGATCATTTTGATGTGATATCTAATCCTGCCAGGAATTAGATATGGTTAGAAAATAAATTGAAGTCGTCTGGTTTGGTCCCGTACGGGAAGAAATATTCCGCGCTAATTCCACATTCTACCCAGATTAAGTACCTATGGCACAATTTTCTTTAACCTCATTATTTAGATTAACGGCAAAACAAAAGAGTTCAACAGTCTCTTACTTTGTACTGTTTTGAAATGATACAGGTTGTTTACTGAATATTTTATGTATTCTGCTCATGTCAAATTTTTTGGTCCTGTTGTAGTTGTAGACGCCGTTTTGCTCCTGCTCCACATCGGTCAGCTGGGTGTAACAATAGCCCGACATGTAATCGATGCTTAGAATAACATCGGTTAACTTTTCCAGCCGGTCGTAATACTCCTCCAATGTTTTTGGTCCGTTTCCATAACCCCAGGTATTGTCAGCAAAGGCAGTTCCCGCCACCCATTTGATACCACCATATTCATCCAGGAAATAGGGCTGGCCTGCGTAGGGAGCCTGCCTTGGATTATTGTTGAAAACGGGAGAATTCTTACCGGGTGTGAGCTGTTTTCTCAGTTCCCCGGGATTTTGCTCGTAGTTGTGTGCCGTATACAAGTCCGTGATTACATGAAAATATCCGCTGGCATCATTCACGGGCCTGGTAGGGTCAATCATTTTGGTCGCGTTATAGGCATCGGAAATCATGCGGTTATGCTGAACACCGCCATTTGTTTCATTGAATGGAGACCAGCCGATGATGGAGGGAAAACTCCTGTCTCTGAGGACGATTTCATTCCATTCGCTCAGAAAATTACGGGCAGATTCAATGCTGGTATTTGTTATTCCCCAGCTTGAGGATTCTCCCCAGGTGAGGTAACCCAGTTTATCAGCCCAGTAGTGAAATCTTTGCTCAAATACTTTCTGATGCAAACGTGCGCCGTTAAATCCTGCATCCAGCGACATTTGAATATCCTGTTTAAGCGCCTCGTCGGTTGGAGCAGTCCAGATTCCATCGGGATAAAAACCCTGATCGAGCACAAATCTCAGAAATACGGGTTTATTATTCAGATAAAGCTTGTCCCCTTCGATATGCACCTTTCTCATTCCGGCGTACCCCTTGACTTCATCAATCAGCATATTTTGCTTGTCAAAAACCTGATAAATAACATTATATAAAAAAGGCGATTCGGGTGACCAGGTTTTTGGATTCTTTACAGCTATCTCGCAGGGGATATTCTGGGCCGCAGCCATCTCCTGCTGTGCGATCGTTTTTATCCCATCGAGTACTTTGATTTTCAATTTCATTCCACGTTCCAATCCATAAAACCGGGGTTGAAAGACAAATTTTGAATTATCCAGATCGGGAAGGACAAAACAATCCTGGATTCCATTTTTGGCCACCGCTTCGAGCCAGACCGTTTGCCAGATACCTGTTGTCCGGGTGTAGCTGCATCCACCAGATTTCAGATTTGAGCATTGTTTTCCTGCAGGTTGCTGTTTGGATCTGACATCGTCGAGTATGGACAAAACCAGGTTGTGCGTGCTCCCAGATGTTACATATTTGGTAATATCATATTCGAAGGATGAGGTGCCGCCAAAATGTCGTCCGACCAATTTCCCGTCAATATAGAGGTCACTCTGGTAATCAACGCCGCCGAAATGGAGTATCACCCTCTTTCCGTTCCAGGAACCGGGGATTTCGATCTTTCGCTGGTACCACATCGCGTCAATAAAATCGGTGAAAGCCACTCCCGACAATTTGCTCTCGGGGCAAAAAGGGACGCTGATTTTATCCTTAAACCCCTGTGAATTTTGCAAATCCCGTTCGAGACCCGATTTACTGAAATCAAAGGTATAGCTCCACTCCCCGTTCAGGTTGATCCAGGCCTCGCGTTCGAACTGCGGACGGGGATATTCGGGGCGGGGCTGATTCTGGGCAAAGCTGTTGACAGCCAGAAAACCTGCGGTCAGCAGAATTAATAACATGCTAAATCGTAATGCGATAAAATTTTTCATGAACGGTTAATTTTAGTCTGATTATTGGATGGTGATCGTTTGAGTTAATCGGATATCCTCTGAGGAGGCGCCAACCATAATGGTATAACTGCCTTTGGGGGTAACAAATTTCGACTGACTCTCATCCCAGTAGCGAAGCTGTTCGCGGTCAAGTTCGATAGTTACAAGTTCTGTTTTGCCCGCTTTGATGCTGACCCGTTTGAACCCTTTAAGCTGTTTAATTGGCAGGGTAAGGTTCATATCAGGTAATTTAACATAGACCTGGGCAACTTCATCACCAGCCACCTTTCCGGAGTTTTTCAGATTAAAGCTCACCTTAACTTTTGCTCCGGCTTCCTGGATTTTCAGATTGGTGTAGGCAAAAGTGGTATAGCTCAGACCAAACCCGAACGGATACAACGGTTTTCCTTTGAAATACTGGTAAGTCCGGCCTTTGGTCATGTCGTAGTCATCGAAAGGGGGCAGCTCGTTCATGTTGTTGTAGAAAGTGAGTGGTAACCTGCCGGCCGGATTGTAATCGCCAAACAATACATCAGCAACGGCCGTGCCGCCCTGTTCACCCGGATACCAGGCATCCACAATTGCAGGAATATGTTCATTAATCCATCCGATTGCCAATGAACTTCCGGCAACAAGTACAACCACCGTCCTGGGATTGACCTTGAACATCTCCTGGATGAACACTTCCTGGTCAGCCGAAAGATTGATGCTCTCGCGGTCCTGACCTTCGCTCTCGAAGTTTTTATTCATCCCCAGAACCGCTACAGTCAGATCGGAACTTTGTGCACATTTTTTAGCTTCGGCAAAGAGTTCAGTATAATCTCTTTTCACGTTAGGGGCTTTCCAGAACAGGTTTGCTTTTGGTTCCCTTTTTACAAAATATTCAGCCTTGATTTCATAGGTTTTGCCCGCTTCAAGAACCATCTCGGCAAATTCGGTCCGTGTGGCTCTTCTTTTCCATGAATCAATCAGCATAATGCCATTAATCATCAGGCGGCATCCATCATGACTCTGGAATCCGAAACTGTATTTTCCGGAGATCGTCGGACGGAGTTTTCCGCTCCAGCGAATTGATAAGGATCCGTCGCCAGGAAGGAACGCATCGGGTTTTTGATTGGCAGGTTCAAAATTGACCTGATCGTCTGTCCTGCTTTTGGGCTGCCCCTCCAACAGCATATTTGAGAAATATTCTGCCTTCAGTCCTTCAGGGAAGAACGATTTTGAAATTAATTCATAACCTTCCAATCCATTAATGGGCAGCCAGGGGGCGTAGGAGATCCTCACTTTACTCCCTGCCCTGTTTTTTATTCCCTGAAGAATCGATACCGGAACACCTACCGGAACACCGCTGTAATCACCAAACTCGGTATTTCCCGCATTGATACCCACCACGGCAACCGACTTCACATTTTTCAGGTTAATGGGGAGCATATTTTTGCTGTTCTTCAATAGGACTATGCCCTGACGTGCCGCCTCGAGGGCAAGGGCCTTGTGTTCAGCCGAACCTACAACAGACGGGGAAATTTTGTTGTACGGGTTATCCTGTGGATTATCAAATAACCCCAGTTTCATCCTGGCACGCAACACCCTGCCAGCAGCCGTGTCAATATCAGCGACAGAAACCATACCCATTTTATAGGCGTTAATCAGTGGTTCTTTGTAAACATTATCTCCACACTCCAGGTCGAGACCAGCCTTGATTGCGACCATTGCGGCCAGCTCTTTTGTCTTAACATATTGATGCGATGATACCAGATTGCCAACGCCACCGCAATCGGAGACAACATAACCGCTGAAACCCCAATCCTGCCGCAGAACTTTGGTCAGCAGCCAGGGACTTGCAGAACAGGGAATATCGTTAATTGCATTATAGGCAGCCATTATGGAGGCACATTTCCCCTCCTTAACGCACGCTTCATAAGCCGGAAGATAATATTCCCTCAGTTGTCGCTCGGGGATTTTGGCATTGCACATAAAGCGGTTATGCTCCTCATTATTCGCAGCAAAGTGTTTGGGTGTGGAGACCACCTTGAGATAGCGCGGGTCATTGCCCTGTAATCCCTTGACAAACTGAACGGCCAGTGAACCGGCAAGAAAAGGATCTTCGCCATACGTCTCAGGGGTTCTTCCCCAGCGTGGATCGCGGGCCATGTTAATGGTTGGCGACCAGAAGGTTAGAAGGTCATTAAAACGCAGGGATTGTTTTTTTCCAAGCTCCAGCTCATTCCATCTGGCGCGAGCCTCATCCGAAATAACTGTGGCCACTTTATAGTGCAGGTCGGTATTCCACATGCTGGCCAATGCAATAGCCTGCGGGAACACGGTAAAATTACCGGGCCGCACGATGCCATGCAACGCTTCGTTCCCATGATAATATTTGTCAATATCCAGACGGGGTATTCCCGGTGAACTGGCAATCAGAAGGCTTATTTTTTCCTCTACGGTCAGCCTGTTCAGCAAATCGGCAACACGCTTTTCCGCTGAAAACGCCGGGTTGCGAAACGGAAGTTCCGGGTTTTGTAACTGAGCTTGCACGCTTAAAAATGACCACACCGCCAGAACTGTAATTAAAATCGATTTTCTCACAAAATTTAGCTTTTTATTGATCGTTCAACTTCGAAAATATATAGTTTCCTCTAATTATTATTCTTCAATTCCCCATTTTTTATTTGGCTGATCGCCCATTTGGAGTTCAAGACTCCCTCCGTTCATGATATCGTGATAATCAAGGTAACATTTCCGATACTTTTTACCGTTTAATTTGGCTGATCTGATATAAATATTGGCGGGGCTGTTATTGTTGGCAATGATGCTAAAGGTTTTATGGATCCCCACTGAAATATCTGACCGGTCGAATGTCGGACTTGCAATTTCAAAGCGGGTTTCTCCCGGGCAGACAGGGTGGATACCGCAGGCTGACAGGACGTACCATGCCGACATCTGACCAACATCTTCATCTCCGATCAAACCCCTGACCGAATAGGCTCTATCGCAGATATAACGCACCTCCTTCTGCGTTTGCCACGGCTCACCCAGGCGGTTAAAAAGGTATGGTACGTGATGAACCGGCTCATTGGAGTGGTTGTAGTATTCATTCCATTGAAAATCGTCAGGCGTTTTCTCAAAGAAGTTATTTAAATCGGCAATAACTTTAGCTTTTCCGCCCATTAAACCCACCAGTCCCTGGACATCGTGCGGGACGAACCATTGCTGCTGATAGAGGTTCGACTCAACACACCCGTAATCGAACTTTAACCGCCCTTTTGCAGGCCATGGCTCAAAGGTTCCATCCTTTGACCGGGGACGAAAACTGTTATGTTCCGGGTCAAAAATATTCTGATATGACATCGACCGCTGTTTGTAAAGCTTCTCATCGTCCCGATTTCCTAGTTGGCGGGCAAGTTCAGAAAGGCACCATTCGTGATACGCACATTCCAGTGTCCTGGAGACAGACCCCTGGGTATAACCCGAAGGTCCGTTACCAAATTGTTCGCATGTGTTTTTAGCCAGCTGATAGCCCTTTTTGACGTCAAAGTTCCTGATCCCTTTCGCATAGGCATCAGCCATAACTGAAACAGCCGGATTGCCCACCATGCATCCGCTGTAGGAGTTTAAAAATTCCCACCGTTCGAGGTATCCTTTGCCGCTCTCATCGGCCAGGGAGATCAATGAGTTAATCATATCGCTCACCAGGGTTGGATTTATAATCGTCTGAAGCGGCATCTGGCTTCGGAAGACATCCCATCCGCTGAAAATGGTCCGTTTGGTGAAGGCGCTGGTCTGATGAACCTTATGGTCTCCGCCGGTATAGTTGCCATCGACATCCGTAAAGGCGCGGGGGTCAATCATGGTATGATACATCGCCGTATAAAATATGACCTTCTGATCTTCATTTTTTGTCTGGATGGTGATTTTTCCAAGGGCCTTATTCCACAATTCCACCGCTTTTTCCCGGGTCTTATCAAAATTCCAATCGGTAATCTCGGCCTTCAGGTTTTTTTCGGCCCCATCCATACTGACAAATGAGATACCCGATCTGAGCAGAACCTGTTCATTTGCCGTTGTCTGAAATTCAGTATAAAAACCAAGGTGTTTTCCCTCGGATTCCTGAATATTGGGGATAATTTTTGCCTGAGCAACGCGTTGCTGGTAGGAAGCACTTTGAACTTCATCCCTTTTTCTGCGGATATTATCGGGGATATCGGCACTCCAGACTCCATAATTTTTCAGGGGTTTGGAAAACTGTGCATAGAAATAAACGGTGTAATCGGGGTGACCACTACCATTTCCCCAGCCGCCACCATCGGGTGTGCATCTCATCCAGCCGCAGATCGTATGGTCATCGACCACTTTTACATGCTGAAGGGTGGAGGTACCCCCAACCCGCCGGGCAAGGTCAATCTGGATTCTTGACTGACTGTTCTCAGGAAAGGTAAACTGCATTAACCCGCTATGTGGAGCCGCAGTGAGCTGTGCCTTAATCTGATAATCACTCAACATCACCTCATAATAGCCGGCACTTGCTTTTTCACTTTTCTTGTCAAAGTGAGACCGGTAACCGCCCTCCGGATGAGCAAGGCTGCCGGATGATGTCCTGAGCGCTCCGGTGGCCGGCATCACCAGAAAATTACCGAGGTCACCATACCACCCTACTCCACTCATCTGGGTGAATGCAAAACCCTCAATACTTGTGTGTTCATTGCTGTAACCACTGCCATTATCGCCACCGGTAATGGTATTCGGACTAATTTGCACCATCCCGAAAGGGGTGGCCGCCCCGGGAAATGTTTTGCCCCAGTCGTACGGAGGCTGGCAGTGGGTGCTCGCCCCGATAAAGGGATTCACATAATCCGCAGGACTCCTTTCTTGCTTAACATTCAATTGTGCCCTTAATCCTGGTGTCGGGCAGCAAATGACCAGGAGCGCCAGGAGATATCGGCAATTTTGTAGTTTATTCATTGGAAATGTTTATTTTATAACTTCAAACGTATGACTGCCGGAACCCACCCGATCAACCACAATAAAATTCCCCTCTCTGTAGTATAAGGCCGCCTTACCATTCATGGTCACTTTTTGTGATTCCGACCAGTAAGGAAGATATACAATTGCAGTTGTGTTGGCCGGAATTGTTGTTTTCAGCAAAAAAGATTTTCCCGGCTTATTTTTAAATGCAACCAGCACATTGCCACGAATGGTAGGGCATTTAATTTCTGCATATTCGAGGCTTGCCGGCTGGGGCTTTATCCGGATTTTGCGAAATCCAGGCAGCAGGGGCTCGATACCCATCAGCTTGCGTGGAATGATATTTGCCGGAGCTGCACCCCAGGCATGATTCCAGTCCTGATTTGGCTTGTATTTATTGTCCCACGCCTCCATAGTAATGGTTGAGCCACATCTGATCATATTATACCAGCTCCTGTCGGTAGTTGAAGTAAGCAGGTTTAGTCCGTAAGTTGAATTATTACTTTCATAAACTGCATCGAGGAGAAATTGGGAACCGTAAACGCTGCAAGCCATACCTCTTGACTGAATAAACTGATCGATCCCCTTGAGGCAGTGATCGGGCGCCAATCCAAAAGCTACCGGGAACATATTGGCATGTAGCGAGGAGTGACTGGTCCCCATTCCATCCACATAAATCCAGCTTTTTTTATCGAGTAAGAGGGAATTAAAGGCTTTTTTTAATTTTTCAGCCTGCCGGGTGTATGTTTTACTTTCGGTATCCTTTCCAAGAGCTGCCGAAACCTGGGCCATGATTACCAGCGCCCGGTAGTGGTAAGCGTTAACCACTGTATTTACTTCCCTGAAAACAAAACCATCGGTCTCTCCCGGCTCTTTTTTTCCAAGTCCGAGACCTCCCGAATGTGGCCAGTCGATGATATCCCGAAGTTTGCTGTTCAGATGGATGGATGCCAACAATTCCGGGGTTACTTTTCCCGTTTGGGTACTGATAAAACCAGGTTCATCGGAGAGGGAAATCAATGTTTTGGCTTTCAATGCCTCATAATTGTGTTCCAGAGCTGTTTTATCCCCTGTATAAAGGTAGTCGTTCCAGGCGATCAGTACCGATTGTAAAATCCATTCGGTAGGCCAGGTGGCGTGTAGGAGGAGGTATTCCTGCGAAAAACGGGCCATACTGTATTCCCGCGAAACTCCATATTGTCCAAGCTGGTTGATCAGGGCATCGGCTTCATATGGAATCCGCTCCCGGTCACCATCGAGGTAAACCCCGGCATAGGATGTTCCCTTAATTGAATATTTACACAACTCCCAAACTTTGTTTAAAACGGTATCAGAACTGGCAAAATAAGAATCGGTGTCATCGAACGGATAATGGGTCATTTCCCGCACAACCTGGCCATTCTGAAGCTGATCGTCGAAACCCTCAATCTCGCAGTAACGGAAAGGGGTCACATCGCCGGTATACTCCGGCATTTTAATGGCATTGGGTCCTGTATTCCGCTTATCGGGCCGGATGGAAATTACGTAGGTGTTCCACCCACCCTTCATCTCGAGTTTGTATTCTGAATAACGGATGGTTCCTCCGGGACTCCTGTCGATCCGGCCCCTTTTTTGGGCTTCTCCAAAACGAATTGTCAGGCTGTTCATCCCTGTTTTCCCCGGCAAGGATAACCGTAAACGTCCAAAAGCATCCTTACCGAAATCGATAAAGGTCAGGTTCTCTGATATCTTCCGGATCATAACCGGAACTTCATCCTGTTTCTGCAAGGGATAGCGGGCTGTGGCATAATCGGTTAGATGAGAAGCGGTCTTGAACCGGGCGACAGAGGAATAGTCGGATTCAACCCCGTGATTATCCCAGGTTTTCATCTTCCAAAAATACACTTTGTCAGGGTTTAGCCCCTTTCCCTTGTAAGTGACATTAAGCGACTCGTCGCTCTCCACCTTCCCGGAATCCCAGAAATCACCGGTATTATCGCCGATGTTTTCCAGAGTTGAGGCGACCAATATCCGGTATGCCGTTTGAAGAGTATTACCCTGGTCCGAATTGACAATCCATCCAAACCGGGGGCACTGCTGTGCTATCTCTGCAAACTGGTAATCTTCCCTTCCTGCGAGGGCATCTTCCAAAAGGGTATTTGTAGGATAACCATTGAGATACACCTGATCGGCAAAGGCTAAAAAGTTGACAGACAATCCAGTTGGCCGGTGAATTGAATCGGCTGCTCCGCCGGAGGAATAGCAGAAACCCGGGAGAGCAAAAATCAGGAAAAGTGCCAGCCTGTATTTCTTAAGGAACCTTTTCATTCTTAAATTATGTTAGTGGTTGAAGTTCTATCCTGTTAAATTAAAGGCGCTATGACGATATTATGGGTAACTATGATTTTATTACTGCTAATCGGTTAATGAATACTATTTATTGAGCTCAGGAAACAATTTCCCTGAAGTTCCGTTCATCACGACCCCCTTAGATTCGGAGACCGGCATTTTCAGGTTTTTAATGTCAATTCCCGCAGTGTTATTGAAATAGAGGGCGGGCAATTCCTTTACCGCAGCAATGTTTACATCGGTCAGGCCGATACCTTTTACATCGTCAAATACGAATGCGGGACGGAAGTCTTCCTTCTTATACCAAACCCTGACATTCTTCATTTTGATCCCTTCGGCGTGACGAACGTAAAATCCCCAGGAAGGGAGTTCGCCGAACATGGAGAACTCTGGATATTTGGCCTCATGCTCCGGAATAGCGGTGATCTCCCTGAGTGGCATAAAGGCAATTGTTTTACTGGCCTGTCCTCCATAGCTGATCTCTACATTTTCGAGGGTAACATCCTGAACCGGATGGCCGGGAATACCCACGATGGATGAGGGTATCAGGTTATAAGGAAGGAAAGGGTGGCCATAGATATGAAAATTGGAGGGACGGCTTGGCATTTTATCCACTCCGGGCTGAAGATGGTCAGGCGGCCCTTCGATCGGATATCCCTGATCGGGCTTTAAAAGAGGTGTTTCAGCCTTGACATTGGCAATGTACACCCCCTTGATCGATCCAAAGTTATCGCCCTTGTTCCGGTGACCAAGCCGAATAAAGATGGCGTTACCTGTATTTTTGGCAACAACATTCTGAATATCAATATTTTCTATAACTCCTCCATCGACCGATTCAATGGCGATGGCTGAGCGGTAGGTATCAAAAACCGTCAGGTTCCGCACCTTAACATTTTTAAAACCTCCGGTTGAACCGGTTCCCATTTTGAATCCGCTTGCACTTGAGCGCACTGTACAACTATCGATGGACACATCATCACAGCAACTCCGGGCATCACCCGATTTAAGACAAATGCCGTCATCCGCTGAATTGATAAAGCAGTTGGTGATTTTTACGTGTTTACAATCTGAGATATCCAATCCGTCATTGTTCCAGTAGGCTGTGCTCTGAACCGTTATCCCGTTAATAATTACATTGGTACAGGCGGTATAGTTTTGCACCCAACCTGATGAGTTTTGCAGGGTAATGCCAGAAATCCGAACATCGTTACAGTCATCAATCGAAAGGATAACCGTTCTGCCACCTTCCGGTCTCTTGTACATCCAGATTGAATCCTGCTTCATCTCGCCGCTTCTGAGCTTTTTGAAAATATCGAGCATCAGTTCATGCGCCTCGCCGTCAATGACACCCGGGCCACTGATGGCTATTTTGGATTGCTTTTTTGCCTCAATGAGTCCTGACCGGTTATTATCGGTATAATCTGCCCTGTTGGCAGTTCCCTGCAGGCAGGCGCCAGCCTCGAGATGCAAATCGACTCCCGATTTCAAATAGATGGTTCCTGTCCTGAAATTTCCGGGAGGAACTACCACTTGTCCGCCACCTGCTTCGGAAACGGCATCAATGGCCTTTTGAATAAAAGCCGCATTATTTGTTTTCCCGTCAGGTATTGCACCAAATGAAGTAATCAATTTACCATTCTGTTGGGCACAGCCTGCAAACAGAAAAATGGTCAGGGATAAAATCAGGAACTTGTTTTTCATTGTAAAGATCTAAAAAGTTAGAATATGATGGTGTAGTCACGGGGGGCAATATTCCATCCCTTAACCACTACGGTGTAATGTGTGTTTTTTGCCGGCTTGTTCATGGTCTCGATGGTCACCTGTTTACTCTCGCCGGGCAACAGCGAAAAGAAGTTGTCGGTATAATAGGAAGGGCGAACGGGCTTCTTTTCGTTGTCCAGTAACTGAATCTGGGTAAAGAAGGCAATCCTGCCCGATGAATTCTTCACATTCAGATTTATCAGGGAGCTTTTTGAAGTAGTGACTGTATGAACGGTTGTCTTCAGGGTCGTTTTTGCCATCGCTGATAAAGATTCAAATTTTCCCGACGTCGGCCCGGTCATCGTCTTTTTTCCCAGGTATTTATCTGCTGACCTCCAATAAAAACTGCTGGCGACTATTTTCCCTTTTTCGTCAAACAAACACAGTTTTATGAAATGCACCGGAGTAATTTTTGGGTCAAATTTCAACGTGATGAGGTTATTGAGAACCCCATCTTCGGGAATTACTTCGAGTTTTTTTGTATAGCCAGCAACTTTTTTGCTGTTCAGATCATAGATTTCAGCACTAAGTGAATAATTCCTGAATGATCTGAAGTAGTCGTTGTAGACCGATACGGTATTTTTCAGGTAATCAAACTGCGGGTGTAAAGGTTCCAATGCATTTTGGGTATGGTACAATGAAGCTGTCGGTTCAAGGGACCAGTCCCACATCCTGCTGCAAACCTGACGGATGGGGCAATTGAGATACCAGAAAAGCAGACCTGAGCAAAACCGGTCTCCATATCCGAACTTGTTCGAATTCCAGGTTTCCCATATTGCTTTTGAATTAATTGCACCAATCAGCTGACCCTTTTGAGCAAACTCATCGATCGATTTTGATTCGCCATAATTATTGACCAGTTCGGTATATTTTGAAGTCATCTGGTGAAAACCGTTGCCATCCAGATAATCCCACACCTCTTTATTGATCGGCCAGAGGTCTTTTTCAGGCATCATTTCGCGCAAACATTCGATTGTTGGGAGCGTCGGAGCGCCGTATTCGGGGTTGAAGCCATCGATTCTGCTTCCACGGTCAGAAGCTGTATTCTCGTAAATCTGCATAGGGTTTACCTGCTGATAAGGACTTCCATCGTGCACGCCGTCACATTCCGACTGCATTTGGTAGGGCCGGGTTCCGTCAAGTTGCAGGATCATCTCTTTGGCTCCCGAAACATCGGTACCCTCATTGGATGAAACGTAAAAAGCCAGGGAAGGGTGATTCCGAATCCGCTTTAAAGTTGACTCTAAATTATTCAGGTACAAATTCCTGTCCTGAGGATGCTTGGTATCGCCCGTAAGCCAGAATTCCTGCCAGATCAGTAACCCAAATTCATCGCATAACTGATAGAAATAATCAGACTCGGCAATCCCTCCGCCCCACAGCCGGAGCAGGTTGATGCCCGATTGTTGGGTGTAACGCAGTTCCGCATACATCCTCTCATCAGAATTCCGGAGCATCGCTTCGGGAATCCAGTTTGCACCACGGATAAATATTTTCCTGCCATTTACATAAAAGATCTTGGAACTGTCCGGCGAATTCCGGTCTGCCATAATTTCGCGGATTCCAAACCTGGTTTTTACCGAGTCACAAATTACTCCGTCGATGGCAACTTTCAGCCTGAGTTCATACATTTCCTGACTCCCCTTAAATCGGGGCCACCAAAGTCTTGGATTCTTTAGTTGAAGCTGGGGAAAATCCCGGGGATGAAATACAATTTGTGTCTCTTCTCCACGCACCACCTCAACATTTTTTTCGAAGGTGATCCCCTCACCGGCCAGTTCGCCGGTGACCTTGCATTTTAACGTCTTCATGGTAGGATTTACCAGTTCAACCGAAACTGTTTCGTCAGCCTTATTGTAGTCCGGCTTATTCAGGGTCGTTTTCACAAATGGGTGGCGGAGGGCAACCTTATTGGTCGAATAGAGGGAAATACTCCTCCAGATTCCGGTGTTTCTGTCCCGAATACCGTCTTTAAAAGAAAAATCCCAACCCACCGACATTAACATGGTGGTATTAAGACCAATATTCCCGTCTCCGCCATTGCGGTTTTCACCACGTGGCCTCCACGGTTTTACTTTATTTGTCCCCGGCATATCCACCGGATAAACTTTCACCGCCAATGCATTCTTTTCTCCAATTTTAGCAAAATCTGAGACATTGATGCACGATTGCATAAACATTCCCGAAACAGTGCTTACCAGATTTCCATTGAGCCAGATTTCGGCACGATAGTTAATCCCATCAACCTGCAACCAAACAATCTTGTCCTTAAATCCGGCAGGGAGACTAAACTCTGTGCGAAACCAATAGGTATAAGCCTCCCGTCCAACCCTGGCAATATCGGGAATGAGGTTGCTGGTCAACTTATTATTTAATCCGTAGTAGGGTTCCGGATAAACTTTGTCATAAACCAGCGAATTGAGGACCGTTCCGGGGACAATTGCCGGCATCCAGGTTTGTGTTGAAAAGTCAACTGCCGATATTTGCGTTGCAGTGGCGGTCACGTCTGAGGCTTTGATCATCTTCCACAGAAAATCACCGCCATGCTGTTCTTTGGAATCTAAATAAATTTTATTCTTATCCCTGTTGTAATTTTCAATCTGACCATAGGATTGGCTCAGGACAAAAGTGAACAGTGTGGCTATTAAAAGATTTTTCATTCGAAATCGAAGTTATTTGAATTAGTTTTTTAGATCGCCCCAACTTTTATTTGGAACATTTCCCATCTGGAGCAGAAGCTTGCCCCCTTGTGTAATCTCATCCTCAAAAAACCATTGGTTGGTCAGCGGTTTTCCGTTGAGATTTGCCGATTGGATGAAGTAATTTTCCGGTTTGTTGTTTTTTATTTCAATCACGAAGCTTTTACCTTTGTAATAATCCGGATCGAGATGAATTGTGATTTTAGAAAAGATGGGGCTTCCCAGTTCGATAACCGGTCGCTGCTCGGCACCTGAATTCATTTCAAACAATCCGATTTTCATCAGTACTGCCAGTGAACTCATTAAACCCTGATCCTCATCGCCGCTGTACCCTTTGTCGGTTGATAGGGCATTGAATGTCTGGCCGACAACTTTCCGCGACCAGTATTGAGTCAGCCATGGATATCCGATATGATTAAAAACAAATGCCGTTTCGATCGATGGCTGATTCCCGTAATTAATGGGAATCCGCCGGTATTCTTCCTGTAACTCCTTAGAATGAGATTTCCCCGAGGTAAAGTCAAATCTGGCCGAGGCATTAAAGCTTGCATCGAGCTTTGCGGCCATTTTATCTTTTCCACCCATCACTGCGGCTAAACCGGGAAGGTCATGGGGGACATACCAGGTGTCCTGAGCGGCATTCGCCTCAACATATCCGCTTTCATATTGGTACGGATCAAACGGTTCCTTCCATTTGCCATTCAGATCTTTGGGACGAATCCATCCTGTTGTGGGGTCATAAAGATTTTTCCAGTTTGTGGATCGCTTCATAAAATATTCATAATCAGAATCTTTGCCCAATGATTTGGCCATTTGTGCCAGGCACCAATCCTGTGACGCATATTCCAGAGTCTGAGCTGCCCCATCCTGGTGAATTCCCCATTTTCCGTTCAACGGGTAAGGGACATAACCTCTTTCGATATAATATTCGATTCCCCCTCCATGGGCAGTGTTATGCTCATAACCCGCTTTTCCCATCATTCCGCCCGGCATATGGTTTTTCTTCATCCCTTCATAAGCTTTCTGAACATCAAAGGTCCTGATCCCTTTCATATAAGCACTGACAATAAACGGAGTGGAAGAGGCGCCTGTCATCACTGCCGTATAGTTGCCTCCTGCAGGACCCCGGGGGATCAGCCCCCCATCATTGTACATCAGCAGCATCGAATTGATAAAATCACTGGTAATTTTAGGATAAACCAGGTCCCAAAGGGTTGCGATGGTCCATTGAGCACCCCAGAAGGAATCTGAATTGTGGTGATCGAACGAAGGCTTGCCATCACTGTTAAGGGGTATCTGTCTGATCCGCCTCTCTGGACCGGTCATATCGCAATATTTACCATTTGCATCGCTGATTGTTCTGCGGCCGAGTAATGAATGCCATAAATCGGTATAAAACCGCCTTTGCTGCTGGAGCGTTCCCCCTTCAATTTCAATTCGGCTTAAATAGCTGTTCCATTGGTCAGCAGATTCACCAACCACCTTGTCAAAATCCCAGTGGGGTAATTCAGACTCAATATTGAGCCTGGCCTGCGCCGCGTCGACATACGAAATTCCCACTTTCATCAGGACCGTTTTCCGTTTGGCTGTTGCAAATTTCAGGTAAACACCACCGTTACTTCCATCAAACTGGTCAGCGACTCCCTGAAGCTTCCCATCTTTCCATGAAGACATATTTTCAAACGGAGTATCAAACTGAATATCATAGAAAACATAAAGTTCCTTAGGGCGCCGGGTGGTTTTATCCATCAGTGCATACCCCTGGATCTCTTTATCATTCAATTTCGTGGCATATCCTTTCACGGTGCCGGATGGACCTAAAAATGTACCAAGATCAAGTAAAATATAGCTCCTTTCCGATGCGGGAAAGGTGTAGCGATGAAAGCCTACCCTGGTGGTGGAAGTCAATTCCGCCTTTATCCCGTAACTATCCAAAACGACGGAATGGTATCCCGGTTTAACCATCTCCTTGGAATGTGAATATTTCGATCCGTAAACAGTGGATCCCAGATTTCCCCTAAAGGCGCCGTTTACAGGCATTACCGGTATTCCTGATAATTGCCATCCGTGAACATGACTGAAAAATTTGATGGAATCCCTTTCATAGCGGTATCCCGAACCCCAGTCACCATCGGCATTATTGTCAGGACTGAGATTTACCATCCCAAAGGGGCGGCAGGCCGAAGCAAAGTAAATCCAGCGCGAATTTTCGGTGTCCAGCTGGGGATATACCAAATCAACCGGCCGGACAATTTTATGAATAACCCCAAAAGAAGTTGAAATCAATAACAATAATGTTAAGAGAGACAAACTTATGCGCTTCATATCTATCTAAATTTCAATATTATATAATCACTAATCTGAAAAATTACAGTAACCGTTTATTTTTAATCCGGTCGGCGATCATTTATCGGTAAAAAGAAACCTGATCAGATCCCTAAAGTTTATTGACTAATGGTTTAATTTTATTCGAAGGATCGGCCAGAATCATTTTCAGCTTGCCGCCCGTTTTTGTAACAAACAGATCGACAGGTTCTTTAAAACTGAGGATTACCTTGCCGTTTTTACGTAATTCCGAAAAGCCGGTTGCAGCTAACTTCTTTACACCGCTCTTTTTATCCAGACTAATAACGGCAATACCTTTATATTGACCGGTAAAAATATCATCGTCAGCCTCTAAGGTGAAGTTAGCTGTACTATTGGTCCGAAGAGAGGGATTATCGTTAAAAACATAGGATCCATCTTCATTCTTACATCCATCAGCCAGGCGGTTTTTGGCAATTCCCAGCATTGGAAGATCTTCAACCGAATATCCTTTTACGGTCGCCTTTTCTTCAATCAACCTGAACCGATCGGCGATGTTATTCCCCTTAAAGTCAATAGTGGCTTTGCCTTCCATCATCAGTTTGCCACCTTTTTTGAGGTATTCTTCCATAAATTTCAGCACTGGCTCCCGCGAAAACTGGGGATTGAGGTATAAAACGGCATCAAACTTATGGCCGTTCATAACCGGTTTTCCGTCATCACCGATCTTCAGTTTTTGATTGACAATCAGATCTGAAGGGACGACTGCATTCAGGTAACCGGCATTCCAGATCTCCACCCCTTTCTGTTCGATGTTTAATTTGTCATTAATATCGTAAGCGCCCCGGTCAGATTCATTGGGATACCAGTTTGAAAGGGCCTCCATTCCAAAGATCACGAGTAATTTTATTTCGGGTAATGCAGGATTAAATTTATTTAAGAGCCGTGTACAGTTTTCAATCTGGTTGATCCCCTTAATTGCGTCAGGATCTTCGAGGTCAAAACGGAGCGGACGTTTGTCATTCAACGCGTGATAATGGGTTCGGATCCCGTAACGAAGGTCGGCAAAGGCTTTCAGAAGTACCGGCTCCAGATCCTTGTCGTAATACTGATTATACATGGCATTCATTGGGTGTGCCATCGCAATACCCATTTGGGTTGGAGTGGGTGTCTTTTCGTCGGTCTGGCCATAGGCCCTAGGGGCATCCCACCAGCCAATCCCATCGGCCCATATCTCATCATTAATCAGGCTGTTGTGATAGGTGTTGTGGATTCCGTTGAAAATGTTTTGCCCGAATATCTCCCGTGATTTATTGTAAACTGCATTCTCGACCCGCAGTGGGCCGGTGCGCATAAATTCCATATATTCATTGATTGCCCTGATTCTCACTTCGGGTTTGCCTTCCGGGGCATACCTTCCATCAAACAAGGTTTTCTCGAGGGAATTTCCTGTAGTACGTGTAAACTCCTGTGCCATAGCAGTTGAAAACCAGCGCCCACGGAAAACCTCTGCAGATTTGAGTTCCGCAATGCGCGATACGAACTTATTTCCATATTCATCCAAGGCAAAACCATCGAAAGGAATGTCTGAATAAATATTCATCGCTTGAGCAAAACCGTTTATCTCAACATCCCCCCACATACTGCTTTGGCTGCAGTATTCCTGGGTCATGATACAGGCTGTGAGTCCTTTCAGACTTTTACCAACCTTAATTTTGATCGCGACCGTCTCTTTATCGGGTGTTACCGATTCACATTGTCCGGTAATATCCGTGAGTGTGGAGGGGTCATAAAAACCTTCCGAGGTTTTACGGAACGCATAAACCTTAAACAACTCCGTTTTTAGCAGGCGACCCGGGAATCGGATGAATCTTGCCTTTGCCGTATAATCGGCATTTCCAGCCTGATCCAAAAGAACTTCATTTTCTACGATCATTCGCTGCGAACCTTCCATCGACTTGTCCGGGTAATTGCCCCAGAGCTGAAGTCCCACTTTCAGCCCCTTCCGGTGTCCTTCGGCTACCAGTTTCTGAAATACGGGATGCAACAAGGGAAAATCATAAAAATTAGCACCTTCGCGCGAAGTGAGGAAAAGCATCGTGTACATGCACTTGTCGGCGATACTGTCGATATTGGCCAGAATTTTTTTCTCGTCGCCGATTAATTTAGGGGTAATAAACCAATACCCGATTTCGGGATGGTTTTCATTGGAAAATTTCGGCACATATTCAATTGTCTGTGCCTGAGCCCACTGTGTATTAATACAAATCAGCAAAGTGAGTATTGCAGCTACTTTTTTCATGCTCATTTCTTTTTTGCATTTTTGATTTTCTCCAACAGGGTAGTCAGCTCTTTCACCTTTTCGGGGAACTGACTATAGAGGTTATGATCCTCATGAATATCATTATCAAGATTATAGAGCTGTCCTATGGCCTCGCCGGGGGTTGGTTTTATTTGAGCAGGAACGGTAAATCCACCCGATCCTAATCCCATTATTAATTTCCACGGCCCCTTTCGGATAGCCAGCAAGCCTTTGGATGAGATATGAACCACTGCCGGCTGATTAGCCACCTGGGTCGCTTTTCCGGTTAGAACAGGGAGTATCGAATAACTGTCTACTGTCTCAAATTTTGCGGAATGGTTTCCCGTCAAATCGGCACAGGTTGACATGAGGTTGGCCAGAGTGGTGGTGGCATTACTAATCGTTCCCGGTTTCACTTTTCCGGGATAGCGGACGATTAGCGGAACACGGTGTCCCCCTTCAAAGGCATCACCCTTCATTCCCCTGAATTCGCCGGCAGCATGGTGATTATACTTTTGAACAAAATTTTCGCGCCAGTAAGGGCCGTTATCACTGGTAAAAACGACCAGGGTATTTTCGGAAAGACCCAGGCTGTCGAGGGCATGCAGAACTTTTCCAACTGCATCATCCACCATCTGTACATAATCGCCATACTCACCGGCCTGTGATTTACCGATAAATCCCGCAGTCGGCAACCAGGGAGTATGAGGCGCCGGTATCGCAAAATAGAGAAAGAACGGATTTTTTGCAGCAGACTGTTTTTCAATAAATTTAATTGCCTTATTGGTAAAATTGGGAAGTACATTATAAAAATCAAACGAAGGGGACATTAATCCGGCTCTCCAGAAAGGTCCCGTATAACCCGATTCCTTTTTGTTACCGTTGGTATAACCGGTAGGTTGTTCTGTCAAAACATCGTTTTCGAGGTAGCAATAGGGAGCCATGTCCAGCGAAGCTGGAAGGATGTAAGAGTAATCAAATCCTTCTGTACGCGGTCCATGAACCGGCGGCCTGGTAAAATCAATTTGATTGGGATTCATATCGGATGAAATTCCATAGAATTTGTCATTATCGATCGCCCGTTGAACCGAATCCCTGCATTCTGCCTTTGGAACCCAATCCAGACCCAGGTGCCATTTTCCAACCACACCCGTCTGATACTCTTTTGTTTTTAATAAATTGGCAACTGTAGGCTCGCCCTGTTCAATTAATGTCCGGCCGTAACCATGCAATACCCCGGCAGGAAGTCGACTTCTCCAGGGGTAGGTGCCGGTAAGAATCGAATATCTGGATGGGGTACAAACAGCCGATGTGGTGTGTGCATCGGTAAATCGCATCCCCTGTTTGGCCAGCGCATCAATTTGAGGAGTAAAAATTTTGCCCTGCGGATTATAAATCGAAACATCTCCATAACCCAGGTCATCCGATAGCAGATAGACGATGTTTGGAAGTTTATTTTCTCCCTTAGCCGGTTTAACCGCGTCTCCCTTGCCAAATCCAAGTAAGGGGGCAGACATCAGCAGCAAAAGATACTTATTCGGCGTCTTCATTTAATTTATTGAATTTATGATATTTAACATTAATAGTTAGAATCTGTATCCATCCTTTTACAACTCCCCCTTTTCGGGTTTGTCGTTATCCCTGTTTCTTTTTAGCCATCAAAGGGTGAACTTTCACAAAAAAAATTGCTTTGCGATATTATATTTTTGATAATCTGTTAGTTAGTCATTAATTCCAGCAGGTTTAAAGAGTACAGTCAGCAGGTTCCCACCCGCAACTGCACTATCACACTGACTTCCGGAACTTATACCCTAACCTATAACGATAAAAGGCCTCCTGACCCCCCCCCTCACGCAATATTCATTTTCCGGCTCTGACTGGATAATTGTTGGAATGACTATTAAAAAGAGACAGGTGATTAAACCTTACCTTCTCAATATTTTAGAATTCAGGAACGCATAAAAGCAAATATTCCGGTTAACAGGTAATCCTTTATTCACCCGATTTCTCTTTTGCGGGTCTGACGCCCACCTCCTTTGCCCATTGTTGATAACGGAGTGACATTTTTTCCAAAATATCAGGTTGGGAATCGCTCAGATTAGTTAACTCCGTCGGATCGTCCTGCAGATCATATAATTCCCAATCGCCGCCAAATCTTTTGACCAGTTTCCAGTTTTCCTGACGCATCGCCTGTTCGCCCGAATATTCCCAGAAAATGGGGGTATCCCGTTTAACAGCGCCCCCTTTGAAAACCGGAACCAGGCTTTTCCCCCTCAATGAATTTAGGGAATTGTTTTTGAATTTATCAGGATATTCTGCCCCGGCAACTTCAATACAAGTTGACATAATATCGGTCAGATGGCCCACCTGGTCGGTTAAAATACCAGATCCTTTTACGACTTTCGGCCAGTAAATAATCAAAGGGGTTTTTATGCCACCTTCGTACAACCAGTTTTTGTAGTAGCGGTATGGGGTATTTGAAGCGTTGGCCCAGGGTTCACGATAGGAATCGTAAGATCCTTTTTCGCCGATGGGAACGCCCGGAATACCCAGGTTTCTGCTGGAGGCTATTTCGGCACAACCACCATTGTCGGACAAAAACAGGATCAGCGTATTATTGAGTTTATTCAGCTTTTTCAAGGTATTCACAACGCGGCCAATTCCCTGATCCATACGGTCAATCATTGCCGCATAAACCTGCATTCGTCTGATCCATAAATTCTTATCCTCAGCATCTTTCCAGGGGGGAATTGCAGAGGTACGCGGACTTAATTTATGTTTACCGGTAATGATCCCCAGACTTCTCATTTTTTGAAAGCGGGCATTCCGTAGCGAATCCCATCCAATCGCATATTTACCCTCATATTTTCTGATATCCTCCTCCAGCGCATGAAGCGGCCAGTGGGGTGAGGTATAGGCGACATACAGGAAAAACGGGTTCTCTTTTTTTTCGTTTGAATGCGAATTAAGAAATGCCACGGCCGAATCGGAGATGGCATCGGTCATATAAAACCCTTTAGAGGGGGGAATCCACGCCTCATTCCCGTAGGCCATCTTCCTTAACCGGGGTTCTGTTACGATTTCAAAATAACTGCTCGCCCCGCTGATCAGTCCGAAATATTTATCAAATCCGCGCTGAAGCGGCCAGTGCTCAGGACGTTCGCCAAGATGCCATTTTCCTGACATATAGGTCGAATATCCACTGCTGCGAAGCACCTCCGCAATGGTCATGCAATTTTCATTTAAAAATCCCTGATACGGGCCCGGTTTGATCGGAGCATCCCCATTGGTGACCATGTTGCCCATTCCGGCCTCATGATTATAAAGTCCGGTTAGCAACGATGCCCTTGAAGGACAGCATTTTGCATTGTTGTAAAAATTTGTAAACCGTAAACCATTGGCTGCCAGCCGGTCGATATTGGGGGTTGAAATCTCGCTTCCATAGCATCCGATATCGGAATACCCCATATCATCAGCCATAATAATGACAATATTTGGCTTTATGGACGGCTTCTTTTCTCCGGCATATGCTTCTGCAAAATATCCGGTTAATGCCATCAAAGGCAAAAACCGGACTGCCCTGCGGAGGCTGTTCTGCAATCTGTTTTTTTCCATCGGTTACTGATATTTGGGATTATATTTACCTTTCGCCTTAAAGCCGGGAAGATCGCGCATCGCTCCAAAACGCGGGTATGAATCAAAAATATCCCCCTTTCCGGTCATCCTTGGATCACCCTGAGCCTTCAGATCATTTTCCAGCGTCTTTCTCAGTTCATTTTTAATGATTTGATATTTTGGGTCGTCTGCCAGATTCTTTATACAACACGGATCATCTTGAATACTGAATAATTCTTCGGCAGGTCGTTTTTCATAACCCAGCCGGAATGGTTCGGGGTATTTATCGCGGTTTTTAATCAGCATGATTTTTGTCGGTGAGTTATCAATATCCTGGTATCCGGGCCATAACGATTTCTCATTTTCCGCCGACAGAGGCACCTCTGCTGCTTCGGGTGCCGGATCTCCCGCAGGCCAGCGGTCAGGTTTAAAGTTCAGGATAAAAAGATAATCTGCGGTTCGGATTGCCCGGGCCGGGTAGCCAAGATTATCGGGTCTGGCATGGGTATGCCGTTCCCTTCCGGTGAGGACATATTTTCGCAGCGGATCAGCAGGCAGCTCTTTTCCGGCGAAAAGCAGACCGGACAAAGAGACCCCGGTCATTTGCGGAGCATTTTGAACAGCTGCAATTTCGAGAAATGTAGGTGCCAGATCGATTAATCCGACCAGCTCATTCACAACTCTTTCAGGCATTATCTTCTTTGGCCAGCAGATTGCCAGCGGAACGTGGGTTCCATACTCCTGCAGATTGGCTTTTGCCGAAGGGAATGGCATACCATTGTCCGCGGTAACCACGATAATGGTATTTTCAAGCTCCCCTTTTTCACGCAGGAAACTGATCATTTTACCCAGCTGGGCATCAAACCATTCAATTTCAAGTGCATAATCAAGTACATCACTCTTTACAAGATCAACGTCGGGTAAAAATGAAGGGACGACCGCTTCGGAAAGCTTTTTCCCTGCCTTTAAACCTGATCCCTCTTCATAATCACGGTGAGGTTCATGGCCACCATACCAAAAGAAGAATGGGGTATCTCCACCCTTTTTTGCGTAGAAATCCTTAAAATTTTCGAAATAATCTGTTTTGCTTATTCCTTTGGTGGGTACCGATTTAAATATTCGGGTGTTGTATTCCGGTCCGACAGGGTTACGTGTGCGGCCGGCATCTTTCCAGTTACCCGGAGCCCATGGTTTTCCGGTATACCCGATCTGATAACCAGATTTTTCCAGTAAATCGGTAAATACAACCAGCTTTTTGGGAAAATAACTGCTGTGCGTGCCTGCCTCCCCGAGTTGCCAGATATTTTTACCGGTTAATATGGCGGCACGCGACGGGCTGCATTGTGGCGCTCCCACGAAAGCGTTGGTAAACAACACCCCTTTTTGTGCCACTTCATCAAATGCGGGGGTACGGACCCCCCTGGTTCCATAGGCAGAGGCATAGGGATAAGACTGATCATCAGCTATTGCAAACAAAATATTCGGGTGTTTGCCTTTTTCCATTTGGGGACCTCCTGCTGCAAAAACCCCTCCTGCAAAAACAGAGAAAGTGTACAGGGTGCATATTGACTTCCTATGGTTTAACATTTTCATATTTTTTAACCAGGTTTACTTTGTAAAAACAAATCCGTAATTCAATATTTTTGATCAGTCCTGGCTTCCTTAAACTTCGTATTTTTACTTCCTATTGACTGATTTTCATAAAGTTTAATCTCCCAAATTGCAGGTATACCATCGGTGATCCGAATTCGCAGTAAACGGGTCATCCCAATTTTCCCGGCAATATGTGGCGATCGGATAGCCAGTTTTTCCACCTTTACGATTTCCCATCTCTTTCCATTCAACGATTTTTCAACAGTAAAGGCATGCCCCAATGTCGGATGGGCAAAAAATATTTCACAACGATCCAACATCTTTGCTGTTCCAAGATCGATCTGAAACCATTTTTGCGCATCGTCCGGAGTAGCCCACCATTCCGTAAAGTTAGAATTGTCGGTGGCATTCCCGGGAGTAAAGGTGTGTGTTCTGCCGGGTAAAGAGTCCGGAAGGTGATAACAAAGTTCGGAATTATTTCGCCATCGGCGTGGTTGCACAAATAACGGTTCGTGCGATGATGACGCCGTTACTTTAGCCTGCCTAAGATCCATAGGAACCGGGTGATCAACCTGAGCAAGTGCCCCAACCCCGTTGCGGTCCGGTTTCAGGGGTTTGATTGTCCCGTCAGCATTAAATTCCATACGGTTTGCATAAATCTGGCGGGAAGTCCCCCCAATTCCGTATTCAAGATAGACAAAAATCCACTTGTCAGTATTACTGATATTAAATGCAAAGCCATGCCCTGGTCCCCATATTTTTTCCTGCAGATTAGTTGTTAATATAACATCGTTTTCAGGGGTTTCGAAGGGACCAAGTGGTGAAATTTTACTTATTTGATAGGCATACTGATAATCACCATAACCACCCATCGTATAGAAATAGTAATAAATTCCGTTTCGTTTAATCATGAAGGGTCCTTCCGAATATCCTATCCAGCGGGTTGGTAGTGTGATGGTTTCACCAGTTGTTTTTTGAAAATCAGCAGTTAATTTCGCTGCTTTGCGTTTGCGCCAGAAGAGGTAAGCCTGTCCATCTTCATCGACAAAAGGGCAGCCATCGATATCGTCAACAATCATTGAGTTTCGTTCAACTCCTGTATATTTTTCAGGACCGTTTGCCAACCTGAACGGCCCTTCCGGTGAATCTGCAACAGCCAGTTGGGTGAGGTGTTCAATAGTAACAAAGAGATAATATTTTCCCTCTTTTTTAATTACACGCCCTGGCGCCCAGTATTTGTATTTGTGCCAGTCAATTCCGGGAAAGCTAATCCCCTCGAAACTCCAGTTGACAAAATCTTTCGATTTCCAGACTACCGGATTACCCGAAAAACTCAGGTCAGATTTCAGATCACCCACATCGCTGGTGGCATAGAGATAAAAAGTATCCCCAAACTGCATGATCGTCGGGTCGGCAAGGTTGTCGGGGACAATGGGGTTGAAATTGGGATGCTGTCCAAATGAGGCTAACCCAATAATAAGGAAAAAGGCAAAGGCTGCTATTTTATGCATATTAATTTCTATTTCTAACTATAACCTGCATAATGATCTTCCTATTGATTTTTTAATTTTCCCGGCCAATCCCAGATAATCAAATCTTTACTCCAGGCGATTCCGATGGATGAGTTTTTATCAAAGTCACCCTGTGTTTCGGTCAGGGGCCCGGAACCATGAAAAAACATCAGGTATCTTGCCTGACTGTTTCGGTGCAATTCAAGGACTGTGCCAGCGGTAATCCTCCCTTTCGCCCAGTTCCATTCAGCCTGACCCAAAGTAATCACTTTTCCCCAATCATTCCATGTTTTTAAATCGGTTGATCTTTTAATGGCTATCCCATTGGGTGGCGAATGAAATAAGATATACTGATTGCGATCTTTCAGCACACAGGTGTTCTCCCCCGAGTCGGTATGGCCATAAAAGATCCAGTTTTTAAAATCATGGGTAAACGACATACTGACCCCGTTTTGTTTGTAAAAACACCAGTATTTTCCAGGGTTATCCTTGTCCTGAAGCAGGTATGGATCGATCATTCGCCCCATTTCCGGTTCTGTAACGGCGGGTCCCTTGACTTTTAACAATTCCGGTTCACCCCAGTTTTCAAGATCCTTGCTTCGCATGATAAACAACCGCGCTGACTGATTCCCAAACTTTGGCATCTGTTCAATGGTATAACCGGGCCGGGGATAGGTTTGCAGGCAAAGGAGCCACTCGTTTTTAAAACGGATAATATTTCCCGGGCTTGAAAAGTCAAGGTTCTGATCCTTAATTGTCAGCTTCTTTGGATTACTCCAGTGCACCAAATCGGCGCTTTTTGAAGTAGCGGTATACTTATATATTCTCCCATCCGGCTCAATTTCTGTAAGGGTAAAGAAAAGGAAAAAAGTCCCGTCATGGTATAATATTGCCGGATCGCGATAGGCAGTATGCTCATCTCCACAAAAAAGCAGAGGTGAGCACATGTTATTCAACCGAATATTTTGAGCATGTGTTCCCTGATAATCCACTAAAAACATTGCAAATAAGAGAATCCAACTTTTCATCCCAAATGCCATTTATTTACCTGAAATTATGACTACTCAACAACCTTAATTTTGCTTTGATCAAATCCTATGGCGGGGTTTATCACATTTCTAAGGATTACCTGTTTATCAGAGTCCGGCTCCTTAATATTCAATTTACTGATTTTCAATCCTGCAACATCATCAAAAACGAAAGAGGGCCTGTAATCTTTAGCCTCAGCAACAACGGATATATTTTTCATGGTCAAACCGCTCACATGGCGCACATAAAAACCCCAGGCGGGCAATTCGCCAAACATCGAGAATTCGGGATATTCCGTTTCAGCTTCCGGAATATCCTTTAACCGGCTGACAGGCGCAAATGCTAATCCATCATTCCCTCTCCCGGGAAAGGTGACCAGGATATTCTCAAGGGTTACATTCACAACCGGATGGCCCGGGAGTCCGGTAATGGAGCAGGGGAACGGATTGTGGAAAAAAGCGAGATCGGGCCCACGTAAATCGTATTTTTTGTCAGGACGGTCGAATGGTACCTGCACCTTTACATTTTTTATACTGATGTTTCGGAGAACGCTGTACCGGTGATCGTTATTGCGATGCCCCAATTTGATAAAAATTCCGTTTCCGGTATTAATGGCAACGACGTGATTGATCTCAATATTCTCGAGTATTCCGCCATCGACCGACTCCAGGGCAATTGCAGAGCGGAAAGTATCGAAAATTTTAATGTTTTCGATCTTCACGTTTTTAAATCCGCCCGAGGAGGAGGTGCCAAATTTCAAACCGTTTGCGCTCGAGCGGACAGAGCAGTTGGCGATATAAATACTGTCATTCCAATGATCCTTTGATTCCGATTTCAGGCAGATGCCATCATCCGCTGAGTTCACCATGCAGTTCGTCACACGAACATTCCTGCAATCCGAAATATCAAAGCCATCATTGTTCCAGTATGCATCACTGTCGACCCGAATACTGTCGATCTGCAGGTTCTGACATTGGTCGTAGGTCTGTACCCAGCATGAAGAGTTCCTGATCGTAATACCGGCAATCCGGGTATTTTTGCAGTTAACCATCTCGATGATTTGAGGACGCATAAATTCAGTAGGTCGCTTACGTCGCTTGTTGTAATTTTTAGGATCAAGCTGTCCTATATAAAACAAGCTGTCAACATTCAAAGCCACTCTCCTCCCCTGTCCGTCGATGGTTCCCTTGCCCGTAATGGAGATACCGCTCTGATTATCTGCCAGAATAAACGCCTTCCAGCGATTGAGGCCCTTATAATGACTGGGATTGGTGCTTCCAAGCAGAACGGCATTTTGCTGAAGCAACAAATGAACCCCCGTTTTTAATACAATACTTCCCGATAAATACCTTCCTGCAGGAAAAATCACCTTACCTCCGCCCATTGATGCCGCTGAATCGATTGCCAGCTGGATAACGGCGGTATTTAAGAAAATACCGTCCCCTTTTGCGCCAAGGGAAAGAATATTAAGTTCAACTTTATGAGAAACCGTTGCCTGGCGTGATAATGGTGTAGCTGGCTGGTTTCCATAGCATAAGCCAAATCCAAATAACAGCGTAAATAATGCAATTCCAAAGGGTAAATTTTTAGACATAATCGGGGATCGATTTTTTAAGTGTGTTTTTCAGTAATTAATCATTTTCCGGTGTATCCGGGAATAGTTTTTATAAATTAAAAGTTCACCCCGATATCACGAATAATTGGAATGAATAAAAAAATAGGAGAAGAAGATTGATCCCTTCTTCTCCTATCTGAAAAATAGTTATTTAAATATCGGGATTAATACCCCGCATTCTGCAAAATTCTTGGATTAGAATTGTCAAGCATTCCCTGTGGAATTGGCCTGAGAAGGTGTTTGCCAGCAATTAACGGAGTTCCTGCTAAACCATATCCAATCCATGGGTTATATTTTTCACCCCTGGTAATTAAGGTATTGGTCCTTTTCAGGTCGTACCATCTTTGATTTCCTTCGCCTAACAACTCTCTTGCCCGTTCATCAAGAACCATATCGATATTAATATTGGCAGGTGTAGCCCGGTATGAAACCACATTGGTTAACGGGTCATTCACCAAATCAGGATTTGAAGCGCGCAATGGAGATCCTCCGGCATTTGCACCTAATGCCCGGTCCAGAACCTTATTATAATATACATCAGCAGTCCCTAACTGTCCACCTGTGGCACCCTTGACAATAGCCTCGGCAGCCATCAAATAGACTTCAGCAGAACGGAACAGCGGATCATTAAAGGTTGAATAGCCATCTCCATAAGCAATACCGGGTTGGAAGAACTTCCAGAACATCGGACTCGGGCCTGCCAGCACGTCATTCACTGCAGTGGTGGTTCCATTGATATAACCCAATCCCATGTACTCATTGGCATTTATAACCGAGTATTTCTTGGTACCTCCAGGGATATCCATTCCCCGCAAGGCAGGGGCTGTGATTGGCTTATTCCATGGTGTTGCAATGGCAGTGGTATCACCTACGACAAAAGTAATGGTGATATTCTGAGGATACGGGTTATTCTTTGCCAGAGAGACACTTCCTGCGGCCGTGGCATACGATACACTGTTAAATGTTCCCTTGTAGCGCAAATCCATATCGGGATCGAAAAGGCGATATGCTGCCCATGTGCAGATTTGTGACGGAAGAAACCTGTTATAGGCTGAGGTTCTTGCTTGCTGGGCTACACCACTCGGACCGCCCGAAAACATTTCGTGCATATTATTTCCGATCGTAGTGGTCCCAACACTGGGATCTCCCTGATAATCAAGAGCATTTGCATATTGTACGGCAAAGATTACCTCGGCGCTTTTATTACAGGTAGCTACTGAACTTGAAACGGATGCTGTCTCCTTATTGGGATTAATATTATGAAGCGGCCACAAATTATTCCAGTTCGTTTCCAACGGATACAAACCTGAAGCGATAAGCTGGTCACAAAGTGTCAATGCGCTGGTAAAATCGGCATTGCTTCCGCCGAGCGCATTATTATAATTCCAACCCCTTGTCAGGTAAACCCGCGAAAGCAGGAATTTGGCAGCTCCCTGCGTTGCCCGGCCCAAATCTTTTTGTTTGGCAGGTAATTTACTGATCGCATCGGTAAGATCTGCAACAAGCTGTGTATAAATGTCTTTTGATGCTGTTTTAGTCACAGTCAGGCTTGCAGCAGTTGTTTCAGCCAATGGCATTGGGATATCACCCCATTGCTGAACTGCCCAGAAGAATGAAAGCGAGCGCAAAAACTTAGCTTCGCCAATTCTGACATTCTTCACCGAATCGGCCATGTCGGTAATGGCAGGTGCCCTGGAGACTACCGCATTGCATCTGTTAATTTCACGATACAACATATCCCAAAGGGTTTGAAGCTCACCCAGAGAGGCATTTAACCGGATGTCATACTGATCGTAAGCGCTACCCAGCGGATTGGGCTGGTTAAAATAGACAGCGCCCCAGCCGCCGCCGGCAAAGACATCGGTACCCTGAAACTCCAGGACACGTTGTTGGGTAATGTCTCTAAGCAAAGGATAACATGAGGTTACCAGACTTTCGTAACCCGCTGCATTAACATAGTAATTATCTGTGGTTCTGTTTGACGGGTTTACTTCGTTTAGGAAATTACGGCTACACCCCGCTCCAATAATACCGAGTATCGATATGTATATTAAAGCTTTACGTATTTTTTTATAGCTATTCATAAAGTAGATTTTTTTAGATGTTTAGAAGCCAAAATTTAAACCAAAAGTGTAAAGAGTATTGGGTACATCATCGATGTAAGTACTTGAATTATACTCCGGATCTAAACCATGATATTTAGTAAACACGAACGGATTATTGATCTGAAGATAGATACGTAATTTGTCAATCTTCAGTTTGTCCAGAATCTTTTTGGGCATAGTATATCCGATTGTGATATCCGAAACCCTTAAAAAGCTGGCATTTTCGTAGTAAATAGCTGATTTATAAGGCTGGGAAACACCAACCCCATAATAATCATTGGTCGGATTTTTTCTTGTCCAGTAATTCAAAACAATATGGTTATACCTGGTATTGGTATAATCCCCCATCGTTCCACTGAGCAGGTTGTTACTGTATGTTGTCCCGTTGCGATAATAAAGCTGGAAAGAGAGGTCAAAATCCTTGAAAGTAACCCTGTTAGTCATTCCCATAATATAATTGGGCAATTGGGTCCCTAAAACCTGGCGGTCATCTTTTCCGGTTGCAGATGAAATAGCTCCATCCTTATTGGTATCAACGACCCTTACTGAACCTGGTGACTGACCAAATGTTTTTGCCTGGATACTATCCTTGATCTGCCAGATACCGGCAAACTTATAATCATAATATGATTTAACAGGTTTACCTACGAAAAGGCTGCTCCCAATAATTGAGGTGACACCGTTAGCTAAAGCTTCGACTCTGTTGATGTTTTTTGAAAAATTGAAGGCGGTAGTCCATGTGAAATTCTTGGTGACGACATTCCTTGTATTCAACATAAATTCTATCCCCTTGTTTGAGATTTTACCAACATTGGCATAAACACTGTTAAACCCGACTGAAGTAGGCAAATTTTCCTGCAAAATCAGGTCCTTGGTATTTTTCTTGTAGAGCTCAATGGCTGCAGTTATTCTGTTATTCAAAAATCCCACGTTCAAGCCAAGGTTCAACTCCTGGCTTCTTTCCCATCTGAGGTCTTTATTTCCGAGGTTTCCCGGAGCAAAACCATTGCCGAGGGTCTGGTCATAACTGTAAATTGTATTTAAAATGGAGGCCTGTGTGCTATAGGGTGAAACATTGGAATTACCAACCTGCCCGTAACTTAATCTCAATTTAAGGTCGGAGAACAGGTTTGTTGACCTGATAAAATCTTCGTCAACCATCCTCCAGGCAACTGCTCCCGAAGGGAAGAAAGCCCATTTATTGGCCTGAGCCAACTGGGATGCGCCATCACCACGGCCAGTGAATGTAAACAGGTATTTATCGGCATAGGTATAGTTTACCCGACCCATGTAAGACTCCAGACTGTTCATCTTATAACTGCTGGTAACGCCGGTGATATTGGCATTTCCGGCTGTACCCAGGTTATACCATGCGGATGCATATGGAAGATTCTGAACAGCAATAGAATACGTTTCAGCAATATTCTTAAACGCACTCTGAAGTACTGTTGCATTCAGCTTATGTTTTCCTGATGAGAAAACATAATTTAACTGGTTGTCAAAGGTATAGCTTGAATTATCTGTTGTTGAATAGGTCGCTCTTGGAAGATTGACCCCTGCCCGGTCCTTGGTGTAAGTTCCCCGGTAGTCACCCTGGCGCTGGTCGATCAGTGAAGCGGAGATGGATGATTTGAATGTCAGTCCCTTCATAATGGTAAGCTCTGCAAAGGCATTTCCCATTTCATTTGAAGTGGTTATCTGGAACTGATAATTGGCGGGATTGGCCTCAACCAGCGGATTCAGTACCTGGTTATCTTTAATCCCCATCCAAACAGCATAACCCTGCCATGGACCTTCAGTCAGGTCATACCCATCGCTTGGATTAACTAAATCCTTATAATACACTGTGCCTGTGGGCCTTGCACGATAAGCAGAACGCAAAGCTTCATACGATCCGGTTGGATTGGTGCTGTAATTGAGATATGCGGTAAACCCGACTCTCAGAAAATCAGTAACTTTACTGTCCAATCCTCCGTTCAGGCTATATTTTTTAAAGGTACTTCCCGGGATATTACCATCTTCCTGGATGTAACCGCTCGAAAAGCGATAGGTCGTTCCTGCTGTACCGCCTGTAACTGCAACTGTAGAACCTGCTACAATGCTTGGTTTAGTCAACAGGTTAACCCAGTTGGTGCTTTTCTTATTGTTAATCATATTCATTTCATTGCTCGAAAAGGTGAGCGCAGTTCCCAAATTCAGCGAAACATCGGTAGCCATACTTTTATAAAACTGCTGAGCAGTCTGAAGGCGTGGAAGATGATTGGGTGCCTTAACTCCAAGATAGGAATCGACCGACACTTTGGCCTTCCCTAATACCCCCTTTTTGGAGGTGATTATGATCACACCGTTGGCACCCCGAGAACCATAAATGGCTGTTGAAGAGGCATCTTTTAAAATATCAATCGATTGAATATCAGCGGGGTTAATATCTCTGATCCTGCCTCCGATTACCCCGTCAATTACAACCAGAGGCTCGGTAACACCTGTGATGGTATTTTCTCCGCGAATATCAATACTGAAAGCCTCACCCGGAAGGTTACTCCCCTTGGTTACAACAACACCAGGAACTTGTCCCTGCAGCGCCTGAGTTGCATTTGCAGGCGTGGTCCTTACAATGTCTGCAGAACTAAGGGAGGCCACAGCGCCGGTAAGATCCTTCTTCTTCACTGTACCGTATCCAATAACCGCAATCTCATCAATTCCGACAGTCACTTCGGCTAATACGATGGCAAATTCAGACTTATTGGTTGCAGAAATTTCCTGAGTTACCATTCCGACAAATGAACAGACGATCGTACTTTTTGAAGGTACATTGGATAAGGAAAATGTACCATTGGTATCTGTCACAGTACCGATAGTTGTCCCTTTCAGAACGACTGATGCCCCGGGAATCACAGCCCCGGACTGATCCCTGACCGATCCGGTGATTTTTTTCCCTTGCTGCTGGGCAACTACCGCCTCCACGGGTTCACCTTGTTTGTGAATTATAATCAATTTATTATTAATGGTATAGGTCATTCCTGTACCCGAAAGAATCTTATCAAGAATCTCATTGATAAACAGGTTATCTGCATCAATATCTACCTGCTGGGATAAATCGAGCTGGTTGACATTGTAAAAGAATGAGAATTCCGATTGCTTTTCAATTCCTTCAAAAATCTTACCCAGGGTAATGTTCTGACCCGAAATCTTTAGTCGTGTGGTTTGTGAATAGGTAGCAGCGGAAAGCTGGAAAATTGCGACAAATAGCAGGAGTGTGATTAGTTTCATAATTCGGAAAGTTTGAGCATAGCCATCGAATGATCTACCACTCTGGTGAATCCATTTTTTTTTCATACTTTTGTAATGTTAAGACAATTAATTAATTTTTGTTGATTGATTGTGAAGGCGGATTGTTGTGGCGACAATTCGTCTTCGTCGTTTTAGTAAAGGTGTTTGTGAATCATAGGCAGTTAAAATTATATTACATTTTTGATTTATAGGTAATTCCAAATTCTCTGAACGCGATCTTCTGAAAGTTGATCGGGGTTGTTAGTTTTAAGGCATCAAGGACCTGCCAGATCGTTTCCTGGTTTTTGAATCTACCGGAATAGGCAAAATTTTCCAGTTTATTTCCGGACCAATCCAGTTTTACATCATACCATCTTTCGAGCCGCTGCACCAATTCCGGGAAAGGTATATTCTTAAATATAAATTCGCCATTCTTCCAGGCTAATTCCGACTCGATGTCTGCATTACCCAGATTATAGGTGTTGCTCAGCCTGTTTAATCTGAACTTTTCACCCGGTTTAATGATAAAAGCCTGATCAGATTTTTTCATCCGAAGCGAGATTAACCCTTCAGCCAGGGTGGCAGATGAAAAGGGATCGTTATCGTAGGTGCACACGTTAAACTGAGTTCCGGTTGCTTCAATATCAAAATTGGATGTTTTTACGATAAACGTATGTTTTTTATCGGACTTCACCTTAAAAAATGCCTCTCCTGAAAGGGTTACACGCCGATTATTCCCGGTGTATTTCGCAGGAAATGTCAGTGTACTGCCGGAATTCAGGAAAACTTCCGTACTGTCTGACATCATCACTTTAGAGCGGGAGCCAAGCGGAACCGTAAAACTGCTCAGTTGTTTGGCGGACTCAATCTGTTTATGTGGATAAAAAACACTAATAATCAAACAGATAACAAGGATTGCTGCAGCAGCAATAACCCGGTTAATCAGTCTGATTCTCGCCCGTTTGCTTTGTTCGAGTTGTTTCCGGTAAAATACCAGCAGCTGCTGATCCGATTTATTTTCAATTGGGTTGGCAAGGTCCCACAAATCTTTTAGCTGTAAAAACTCCCTGGTGTTACCGCTTGATTTACTGGTCCACTCCAATAGTTCATACAGCTCATTATCAGAGCATTCATCATTGAGATACCGGGAAATCAGGTTTTGTATTTGAGTTTCGTTAATCATTGAAACAACAGCATGGTCATTAGTTAATTTGGAGTAGTTGGTATTAAGACAACATCACTTCGAAAAATACGTCAGCAATATTAACTTTTTTTAATATTTTTTCAAAATCTTGGGATGCAACCACGTCTCTCTCGGGGTAAAGAGAATTATTGATATCTCATCCAAATTTTGGGAATATTCGGTTTATGAACAGCAGCAACACCGATTTCACCTGAACACTCTCTCTCAGGATTGTCAAAGCTCTGAATATTCTGGTTTCGACCGTTCTGACCGGAATATTTAATCGTTCGGCAATCTCCTTATTCTTCAAACCCTCGAACCTGCTAAGGACCACAACCTCCTTGTATATATCAGCAAGAGAATCAATTGCATTTTCAATATTTTGCACCGCCTCTTTTTCAAGATAGGATTGCTCTCCGGAAAGATAATAACTGGCTTCCAATTCTTTAAGTTGTAGAGCAGCGTGGCACTCAAAATTCCTTACCACTTTTTGATGTTTAATATAGTTCAAACACCTGTTTTTTACCCCTGCAAACAAATAAGCCTTCACCTTCTCTTCCGGATCATGGTATTGCCCCCGTTCCCAAATCTCTATAAAAAGATCCTGAACGAGATCGCGGGCCTCATTTTCATCATCAATGAATTTTAATGTAAAACGAAAAAGCAGACTATTGTACTTTAGGAATAAACTATCGAATCCGGTCATCTAATAGCAGTTTGTAATGGTAAATATAGTCATTTTCTGCCAATAACTTCATTCTGCCGGCTTTTATTACGGCTCTGGCCAGGCTTTTAGACTGCAAGATAAATAGTGCGACCTAACAATTATTATACCATTTATCCGTCCTGAATAGTTAATATACGTCGGGTTACAAGGTCAGTTGCGGGAATGTACATTTTGATTATCAATTACTTGATTAAAACAAAGCACCCATTCAGTCTCTTTAGATTCTGAACAGGTGCGTAAATCACATCATTCATCGAATATCAACGCTTATTGTGGAGCTGCGGGGAGTCGAACCCCGGTCCAAACGAGGAAGCAATACGCTTTCTACATGCTTATCCAAGATTTGGTTTTCGAATGAAGACTGGATCAAGGCCACCGATCCTCACCTTATCTCCTTTATTTCATCGGCTTAACGGAGCATTTAGCCAACTATTTCCGATATTACTGCACCTCCGGGCCGGGCCGCTTCGGATCTACAGCACCCGGGAGATGTCCCACTCCAGCATCTAATGCCGGATTAGCGTAATCTACTTGATTCGATTAAGCGGCAAGAGCAAAATTATTTTCGCCAATTAATTGTTTGGATATTAAGATTTACGGGCCAACGATCCAATGCCCGGCATGCTTACATACCTCTTCTGCCCGCTGTCAAAACCGGTCAGCCCCATGTATGTTTACGGCACAAAGTTACCACAATAAGAGAACAATTGTAAGGAAAGGGGACAATTTAATTTTAAACCCGGTGATTGCCACCTTTGAGCTTTATTTCAAACGTTCCTCAATTGATGTATCGTTTGGACGGGATTTTTGGAGTCAAATATAAAGCTGCCTGCAACCAGAACATCGGCCCCTGATTCAAAGAGGAGTTTCCCCGTTTCCAAATTGACCCCGCCGTCAATCTCGATAAGGGTGTTTGCCTGCCTCTCTTCGATTAAACGACGTAAACGGGTAACTTTCTGATAAGTATTGTGAATGAATTTCTGCCCGCCAAAACCGGGATTAACCGACATCAAAAGTACCACATCGACCTCATTGATAATACTTTCCAATACATCTACCGAAGTATGCGGATTGAGGGCCACACCGGTTTTCATCCCCTCGCTGCGGATCGCTCCAAGCGTCCGGTGAAGGTGATTGCAAACTTCATAATGCACTGTCAGGATATCGGCTCCGGAATCATGGAAGGGCTTGATAAACGGATCGGGATTGACGATCATTAAATGAACATCGAGTGGTTTGGTTGCCAGTTTTTTAACCGCCTGAATCACGGGTAACCCAAAGGAAATATTAGGAACAAAAACTCCGTCCATCACATCAAAATGGATCCAGTCGGCTTCGCTCTCATTGATCATCAGGATATCTTTACCCAGATTGTTAAAATCAGCGGCTAATATGGAAGGGGAAATTTTACGGCTTAATGTCATCGTTTAAAACTTTTAATTCAGGATTACCGATCAAAAGTAGTTCAAAACGGTGAATTATTAAAATTCTGGCTGCGACCTGCGGAATCAAAGAGGGTGGCTCTGTTCGGACGCCCTTCGGGTCAAGATACACCACCGGGACCATCCACATATCAAATTGATTAATTGATGCTTATATTATTTTTAAAAGAATTATTATTATTTAGATCTAATAAATATAGTAAAATCGAGCAGAAAATGATAATATTGTCTTTTTGTTATAAATTTCAAGAAGGATGGCATGCAACGGATGCAATACAAATATTGATTCAGATCGCCCGGCAATGCTTGGCACATTTGACTGGATGAGCGATTTACCAGATACAACGCACGAAACAAATATTGTTGAAATACGGTTTAAAGGGACCCGGAAAGAGTTTTTTAGAAACGAGAGCGGCATTCCATTAAAACGTGACGAACTGGTGGTAGTTTCCTGTAATCCCGGTCATGATATCGGGGCAGTATCGCTGACAGGACGGTTAGCGGAACTTCAGTTTAACCGCAAGGTAAAGAAGAAGGAGCGGTATGAATGGAACAAGATTTACCGGAAAGCAACTCCTGCGGATGTGGTTAAATGGGAGGAGGCAAAGGCCCGCGAAAACAAGGTGATGATTCGCGCCCGGCAAATAGCCAACCAATTGAATCTGAACATGAAAATTGGGGATGTGGAGTTCAGGGGGGATAACACCAAGGCGATTTTTTATTATATAGCAGATGGAAGGGTTGATTTCAGGGAACTGATTAAACAATATTCCAGGGAGTTTATGATTAAAATTGAGATGATGCAAATTGGGGTTCGTCAGGAAGCTGCCCGTATCGGCGGGATCGGCTCATGCGGACGCTCCTTGTGCTGCTCAACCTGGCGCACCGATTTTACAAGTATCACTTCAGATGCAGCGATCAAACAGGGATTGTCACCCAACGCGGAGAAAATGACCGGGCGGTGCGGCAAGCTTAAGTGTTGCCTCACCTACGAACTCGACCAGTATCTTGAGGCCTTGAAGGATTTCCCGAACGAGCTGTTGTCCATTGAAACAGACAAAGGGCTTGCGCGTCACCTGAAAACCGATATTCTTCAAAAAAAAATATGGTATAAGTATGACCATAATATCGGTCAGACTTTTGAACTTGAACTGGCTGATGTCATCAAATTCCTGAATATGAATAAGCACGGGGAAAAACCTTCCATTGACAACTTTGCAGAAAAGGAAGCGCCAAAAGTGAATATGATGAATGTTGGAATTCTGGATCAGAAATTATTTACCAAGCCCGTTTTGGTAAAAAACCAAAAGAAAAATCCCGGGAGATTTCATCGCAGACCAAATTCTGAAAACCGGGGTTCCATACAATAAACAGCACAGTATAAACATGCACAAATAACCGCACAGTAATTAAAATAACAATCAATGCCCCTTTATAATTCAATTGACCGGAAAGTATTAAAAGAGAACCTGATGGCGGAGCCATTTGTTCGGAAAACAATTTCTCTTTATCGCTATTTCATTCTCGAAAACCCACTGGAATTCAGGGATCAGCTCTATCGCGAATGGTCCGGGCTAAACTGCTTCGGCCGTATTTATATTGCCCGCGAGGGGATTAATGCACAGATGAGCGTTCCGCAGGAGAACCTCGAGCTGTTCCTCCAAACCCTGAACAACCATCCGATCTTTGAAAATATCCCCATAAAATATGCGATCGAGGATAACGGAAAATCATTTTACAAGCTTTCATTAAAAGTCAAGGATAAACTGGTAGCAGACGGTCTGGATGACAATGCGTTTGATGTTACCAATGTAGGAAGACACCTCGATGCAAGGGAGTTTCATCACCTGGTGGAAACCGGTGAGCACATTGTTGTGGATGTCAGAAATCATTATGAATCGGAGATTGGCCATTTTAAAGGTGCCATATGTCCCGAAGCCGATACCTTTCGGGAAGAGCTTGTATTGATTACGGACCTGCTCAAAGAGAAAAAAGAGGCTAAATTATTACTCTATTGTACAGGCGGGATCCGTTGCGAAAAGGCCAGTGCCTATCTTAAACACCATGGCTTTAAGGATGTAAATCAGCTTCACGGCGGAATTATCGAATATGCCGGCAAGATTAAGCAGTTGGAACTGAAGTCCAATTTTATCGGAAAGAATTTTGTATTCGACGAACGGATGGGTGAAAGTGTCGATGGGCAGGTAATATCCCACTGTCATCAATGCGGAAAATCGTGCGATGTCCATTTAAATTGTGCCAATGATCTGTGCCACTTATTATTCATTCAATGTGAGGAGTGTGCCGAAAAGTTTGAGTATTGCTGTTCCGTTGAGTGCCGTGATCTGAAAAATAGTTCTGAGGATGAGAAACAACGCTTCCGCCATACGATGACCTCCAAATTTGGGAATAGAAGTGTTTACCGCAAGAGTTTCCGGCTTGCTAAAAATACTACTTTTGCAGATTCAAATTCAGAATCGGGTCAGTAACCAGTAGTTTAGTATGTCCAATTTTTGGGAAAGCCTTCCGAAATCAATTTTCACTTTAGCTCCAATGGAGGATGTGACCGATACATCCTTTCGGGAAATTGTTGAAAATCTGTCCGATCCACAGGTGCTTCATGTTCTGTTTACCGAATTCACCTCGGTTGACGGGATGAACCATCCTAAGGGAAAACCCCGTGTTGCAGAGCGTTTGTTTGTGAGTGATTCTGAAAAAAAGATCCTGAAACAGAAGAATTTTAAACTTGTTGCCCAAATCTGGGGGAATAACCCCGCCATATTTTATAAAATTGCCCGGGATATTACCCAGGAATATGATTTTGACGGGCTCGATATCAACATGGGATGCCCTGTTAAAAATATGGTTAAAAACGGTTGCTGTTCAGCTTTAATCGGCCAGCCGACCCTGGCGAAGGAGATTATTCTTGCCACCATGGAAGCGACTCATTTACCGGTATCGGTAAAGACCCGGACCGGAATAAAAGCCCATGACACGGAGGAGTGGATTGCCAGTCTGATGGAGACCAAACCGGCAGCGCTGATTCTTCATGGACGGACCCAAAAACAACAGTCAGACGGGCTGGCAGACTGGGAAGAGATCGCCAAAGGGGCACGGATTCGGGATCAGCTTAGCCCTGAAACCATCTTCTTGGGAAACGGTGACGTGAATTCGTATGCACACGGCCAGGAGCTGACTACGAGGTACGGACTCGATGGCGTAATGGTAGGACGAGGTATTTTTCACAACCCGTGGCTTTTTAATTCCACCCAGCCAGAACTTACCATCGGGGATCGATTGACCCAATTACTCCTTCATACCCAAATCTTTGAGAAGAACTGGGGTGGCAAGAAGAATTTTAATATCCTCAAGCGATTCTATAAAATCTATACGAGTGATTTTCCCGGGGCTGCCAAATTGCGCGCCGAACTCATGGAATCAAAATCCTATGAGGAGGTGTATCAAATCACCAAAGAAGCGATGCTTGATTACTCAGCCGGAGGATAATGATTAAAGTACAGGCAGTTTCCATGGATCCCGGTAAGTTGGGATCAGGTAGTTGTTTGCCTCTTCATCGTTTGTGAACCTTGTCCCATCCCAAATCAGCTTTTTCCCGGATCGGTAAGCAATATTTCCAAGTTGTGAGAATTTGGCAATGTGAGCCGCTATTTCCACGCTTGCATTGGTATTCCGGTTTCGGGTTAATCTGCATTCAAGAAAATTCTTAACGTGATTTTTTAATCCTTCTCCGGTACCTTTTACCAGCGGAACTGCTTCCATCCTTTTTTTGCCATCTACCACCTCAGGAATAACTTCCCAGCCACCCCGGTCAACCACCAGGGTTCCGTTTTCGCCGACAAAGCCCAAACCGTGAGTACGTCCATAACCGCCATCATTAATTCCGATCGCATGATCCCACATCACATTAAATCCGTCAAATTCATAAATAGTCTGCAAGCTGTCCGGAGTTTCACAGGCATCATTGGGATAGCCGTATTTACCACCCATGGCCATGACCGATTTCGGAGTTGTGACATCCATTCCAAACAAGGCAAAATCGAGCAGATGAACTCCCCAGTCTGTCATCAGGCCACCGGCATAGTCCCAGAACCAGCGAAAGGTAAAATGAAACCGGTTTCTGTTGAACGGGCGGTTGTGTGCCGGACCGAGCCACATATCGTAATCGACCCCTGGTGGTACGGGCTCGTCCTGAAGTATTGGGATTGAAGGGCACCAGCCCTGGTAAGAGGAAACGCGGACCAACCTGATTTTTCCAAGCTTGCCGGAACGGATAAAATCGACCGCACTCAGCCAGTGCGGATCGCTGCGCTGCCACTGTCCCACCTGGACTACCGTCTGGTGTTTCTGAGCCGCTTTAACCATCAGGTTACACTCTTCGATACTGTTACCCAACGGTTTTTCGCAATAAACGTCTTTCCCGGCTTGGCATGCAGCAATCATAATCAGACAATGCCAATGATCGGGAGTTCCTATAATTACAACGTCAACATCTTTGTTTTCAATGAGTTTTCGCCAGTCCTTGTATAAATTTGCGGGTTTCTTCCCACGGATTTTTTCTACATCGGCAGCACGCCGGTTAAGTACGCTCTCATCAATATCGCACAACGCAATACATTCAACCTGAGGGTTTTCCAGGAAAGCCTTTAAATCGGCAAAGCCCATCCCATTGCAGCCAACAAGACCAACGTTAACTTTTTCCCCGGGCGAGCAGGAAGCCATGGTTCCGGAAAAAGAGGTGGCGAGTGTAATACCTGCTGCAGCGGCGCTGCTGCTCTTTAAAAATGCTCTTCGTGATGTCATTCGCTGAGTTTTAAAAACGGCTAAAAGTAGAAAAAACCCCGCAGGTTTTCCAAACCGTCGGGGTTTAATTATTTAACGATTTCCAATATGGAATAGATCGATAATTCAGGAACCACCACCTTTGAAATTCCGTTCTGAAAACCGATATCCAGCACGCGCCCCTCCGGCTGTAAAATGATTTTTGACGGTTTTTGCGGGGTTTTAATCTGAACTGTGAGGTTTTGCAACGCAGGGATCTCATCATATCCAATTGCCTTGGGATTGGAATGTTCACCTGCTACATTCACCAGACCCAAAAACATCTTATTATTAATCTGGTTAACAGTAACATGGACAAGATGCGATCCGGCTACCTTTACCAACGGATCAGGAAGCAATTCATTAATCCGGCTGCTCGTAAAATCGCGAAGGACATGCGATTTGTAATCAAGATAGGTGGTACCGGCATTGAAATAAATGCCCGTAACCCTCCCCTTTCCATACTGATTTACCGAAGACGAAATAATGTTTCCCTTATCCTTGAAATCACTGCTGTTATAAAAAGTGGAAATTGACCGGGCCCCGTGTAATAATCCGACCGATATTACCGAGCTGCCAATGCCTCCGAGCTTAATACCCTCTGCAATAAATTCCGGTTTATCTTCCATTTTAACAAGGGATTGGATCCCAAGTTCCTTATCAAATAATCTGGCTGTTTCGGTTCCGATAATCAGCAGGTTTCCCCCCTCCCTGACATAGTTGTCCAATTCTTCCCTGAAAGAAGGTTCCAGGTAATTGCATTCGGGAATAATGATCAACGGGTATTGGCTCATCCTGCCATGAAGATGGTGTTCCATTAAAATTTCGACCGGATGCTGTCCGTCCAGGACCATATTCAGCGCTCCCTGGAGCATTGCCGTTGAGCCTGAAAATGGATGGGTCGTATTTTTTTGATAACAGGAGGTCGGGTAAAGCAGGGCGATCTGGGGAATCGCTTTTGCCTTATGGACAAAGGGTTGCCTGGCCCGGCAAAAGGTCCCGATTTCGGAAAGGGTGGTTGCCAGCCAGGGTTTGAGGGATAAATCACGATTTTGCTGAAAATAGAACTGGACTCCGCCACCCATCGCCATGATCTCGGAAGCCTCCTGCTCCAGCTGCACCGACGATTTGACACTCATCGGCATCTTCCCCCCGTTCCACGAAAACCCCCAGGCCATCAGGTCCCAGGGCTTTCCCTGCGGGGCAATGCACCTTGCCTCGAATGCGGAGCGGTAAACACCATTTTGGGGAGTAACGTCACCTGACAAATAATCCACATTGTTGTTCACCGGCTCAGGCATCATCGATGAGTAAGACCAGTTGCTGGTGATCTGAAATTGAGGATTGTACTTATGGATGGCATCAACGTATTTTTTCATATGCTCCCGGAACAGTTGGCGGGTATATTCCATCCATTCGGGGTAATTTTTATCCGATTGTTTTTTAGGTATTTCGGTGATCCCCGTTTCCTTTGTAAAACGGGCCAACGATGCGGCTCCGCAATCGGGTTCAACGGCCCAGCAATCTCCGTCAATCCAGGCACCATCAACCCCATAATCGCTGAGCTCTATTAACTGGGGAATTAAAATTGTATCGAGATAGGGGCTGAAGAAAGATGCTTTCTCTGTACTTGCCTCTCCGTTGGATTTAATCAACGCCCAATCGGGGTGCTCTTTGACCACTTTGGCATCCAAAACTCCCGAATAATGCATGAAAAGGGCGACATTGTTTCTGGCCGTAACTTCCCGGAACAGTTTCAACGGGTCTTTTTCAAATCCCCTGACATGATAACCTGCTTTGGTCGGATAACTCGAGATTCCGGGATGACCCTTGCAATCAATCTGAATGAAATCGGGACGCACCCGGGTCAGGAAAGTATCGACCATTTCAGGGGTGAGGGTTCTCCCGGCATCGGTAATATCCTCGCTCGCATGCAAATCGAAATGAATGCCAAAGAAACAATCTGCCCGGCGTAATTTTTTAGGATTTTTTGAGGACTGGGCAAAAAGGGAGAAGCTGGTGACTCCGATTAGCAATAACAGGATTAGTTTAATTCTGGTCATAATGAGATTCATATTGAAACAGGTTAAAATTTAAAAACTCCTAAGTTGAACCCTTTCGGGGTTCCTGTTCATGTGCTGATTACAACCTCCGGTGCGCCGGAGGTCAGTTAAATTAAAGTCCTTCAGACTTAACTTCCATAATTGCGGTGGCATGCTTTAAATAAAGTTTACAGTAATCGAGGTAATATTTTCCGGAATTTAATGCATCAGCCACATCTCCGAAAAGCTGGCATGAACGATATTTTTAAGGTCACCGTGTCCGTCCGGTCCTGCAATCTGATTGGTATACGATACATGAATCTGCCCGTCTTTCCCCTGGATGATTGCGGGATAATGCCCCCTTACGGCGCTGCCCGGCTTACCATTCACCAATATCTTATGGTAGGGCCAGGTTTTCCCCTCATCGGCAGAGAGCCATACCGAAAGCCGGTGCCTTCCCTCTTCGATATCATTAAGTACCAGGGCCCGGTTTCCGCTTTGCAGGACCACCACATCAGCGGCAGTACCCGGATTGGGGACATCGGTATCGACCACAGAACTCCAGGTGTATCCGCCATCGCTGGAGACACTTTTCATCAATCGCTTCGGAGCCGGACCATTATCACGCATCAGGATAGTAAGCGAACCATCCGTGTTTAAAGCCAGCGAAGGCTGGATCGCTCCGCCGCCCAGGATGGGTTCACTGAACGACCAGTGTTCACCCCGGTCATCGGTAATAGCCATAATCGAGAGATTTAATCCGTCTGAATAGAGGGGCAGTATCATCCGGTTACCGATTTGAAGCGGTTTGTTCCGGGTCTGCCAGCCAATCCGTCGTAGCAGCGGATAACCCAGCTGAGCTTTAACTTTGACCCCTTTATCGTTGATTTCCTTACCGTCGCTGATCAGGTTTTTCCCTTTGGCAATTTCAAGATAGAGACTTTTGGCTTTCCCGAGATCTTTAACGGTAATTCCATCGGCCCTGTTTTCAGTGACCTGTCCGGATTGTTTTAAGTAGTCATAATATTCGTCAAATTTTCGGTTCAGATTTACAACGAAGGAGTCATTTTTGTTGATCCCTTCGGTAGCCATCCCACCGTCGGGTTTCATGTGAATGACATCCTGCCATTTCCATTCGGGAGGACCCTCCTTTTGCATAAAATTATCGCTGTAACGGTATTTCAGCAGCGAAGTACTCCATTGATAGGCCATTACGGTGTACCAGAATAACCATAGCCTCTCCTGGTTATCGACAAAGAGTACAGGATTGATATCGGGAAAACCGGGGACGTCAGCCATTATGAAGGGATCGCCCCACTTTTTTGTTTTATGGTTATAACGGGCCCCTTTAATTGCCACATCATCCGAAGTCCGCTCCCCGCTTCCCTGAAACCAGGCAGCCAGCAGGTCTTTGTTTGGAAGCTCCACAATCGTTGAACCGTGGCAATGTTGCTTCTGGAAGGGAAAGATGGATTCAATCGTTAAAGAATCGATCTGAATGAGATTCACCTTATGCTTAGGCCTTGCAGATGCATTTAAACCTATAAAAAGGAGACAAAGTGAAATGGTGAAATTTAAAATTCTTATTTTCATATAATTACATTAATTCTATGTTAAAAATCACAGATAGTTATCGTTCGAAATCACTTCAAAATCAGAATTCGCATAAGTTTCCTTCAAATCTTTTGAGCAGATAATTTCCGTAGTTTCCATTTAAATTCATAGCCGGATATTTACTCTTTATGAGTATTTGTATGCAGAACCTGCCAAATTAACGTGAATTTGGACAATTAACCTCGCAAAGTAATGTAATTTTGGTCTTTTCTATTTCCATTTTATGAGTTTAAACACAATCAGTGAATAGTTGCTCTTCTCATACAACACCCCAATCGTGCTTTTACCGACTGAAACGATATCAGAATAGGCCGCATAAGATAATTTTTTCTGATCCGGGTTATTATCGACGCGAATAGTTTGGGTCCATTTCATCCCTTCGTCCGAACTGATTCTCAAAGTCAGGTTGTTCCGGTCATCCCGTTCAGCGGGGTTACAAAAAGCCAACCAGTTTTTTCCGTTCTTTTTCCCGATATTGAGGATACTCCCTTCGCAAACCGGATCAGGCAGCTGATGATCAAAATAGACGCTGTCCCATGACGCACCTCCATTTCTGCTGATTGCCACAATTCTTTCCCTAATGTCACCCTTCTGATTTCTGCTGTTCAGCATCAGGGTGCCATTGGAAAGCTCTGCAGCACTGCTTTCATTACTCCCTGCCAAAGGGACTGTTTCACTCAGTTTAAAGGATATGCCATGATCATCCGTGTAAAATCCATGGGCAAAATAAGCTGCTTTTGAGCTTTTTGAATTTTGTTCCGAGTGATTTGCGGCTACAAAAATTCGTCCCAGATAGGGTTTGGAGGAATATTGCATGGCATGTCCCGGCGTATTGGCGTACGATCTCCAATCTTCAGTGAAATGATAATCCGGATTGATTCCGGGTTGATTCGGTTTATGAACCTGGAGGGTGATATTTACGGGTTCAGACCATGATTTACCATTATCTACCGAAGTTTTATACCAAACTTCCCGAACGCCATTTCCATTTCTGACTTCACCTTCGCTTTGGGTCCCTGTATTATAAAAAAGGAAAATCCTCCCTTTGGGGAAGCGGGGATCGAGTAAATCCACCACGGGTGCCGGATTGCCCGCCTGGAGTTCGCCATATTTTGCAACAACGGTCATAGGCCCCCAGGTTTTCCCCCGATCCGAACTTCGCTTTAAAACAATCTCGATATTTCCAAAGTCATCGGAACCATTCACCCTCCCTTCGGCAAAGGCGAGCAGGTCGCCGTTGGGAGCCTTAAGAATTGCCGGAATCCGGTAACTTTTATGACCCCAGGTTCCGGAGGTGTAAACCGGGATTTCCGATGGTTGTGCCAGCGACTGAAGAGTCAACAAAAGAATAAGCACAAAACCGAATATTTTTGAAATCATGTACTTTATGTATTCGTTTTCAATATCAATATTTTAAATACACCATTCTTATCGGCTTTAATAATCTGACCATTCACCCTGATCCCTTTGCTGCGAAAATCGGAAAGAATTTCAAGTTTCAAAAAGCCGGAGCGAAATCTCAGATTTGCCAGAACTCTTTTAGTCCCGTGAAACAGGTTGGGCTTGATGGTTAAATAATTATCCGACACTTTTACTCCGAGCCAATGCCTAACAGCAAAAGAAACCACTTCGGCTGATGTCCATGGTACGATGCCACACCATGGAACCTGACTGCGGTTTAGCGGAATTTCCTCAAACCAGGCACCCGAATTACCTCCCTGAATATCGGCGAGCCACTGAAGTGATCGGCGACTCCGATCCGGCATCCCGGCATCATGTTGAGCGCGCGCAATAAATGCGGTTCCAAAAGTCCAGGGGCCCGGCTGATCATATTGTGAACTGGAGTGGTAACGTTCGTAGCCACCCATATTCCATCGTCCATTCCAGATTGGTTCAAGGTTATCGAGCGATTTCCGGGCCAGGTCTGAATGCGGATCAATAATCCCCAATAAAACGGGAAGTGCAAACGTTGCATCCGGATTCAACCGGTGCGTATATTCAGTTGAAAAGGGGGAGTCACTTTTAGAGGAGGGATATCGCCCCGCTGTAAAATCGGCAATATCTCCGGTCACATTCCGCCGCTTAATCAATGCCCCGTGATCAACTAATGAACGCGAGGGGTGGTAAAGCATGGCATCCAGAAACCGGTCGGCTTCCGTTCTCCAGTAAGCAGCCTTTTCGGGCACTCCCAGCATTTGGGACAAGTCGGCTGCGTCTCTGAGCCCCTGAATCATATAAGTCTGATAGGCAAGTTCATAGGCATCGCTGAAAGTGCGCTCCCAAAATTCTCTCCGGTTATGCACCATACCGGTTGAATCACGGAAGACGGGGTTCAACGGTCGTTCAATCAGTTTCAGAATCCTCTTTTTATAAGTTTGAAGCAAGAATGGATCTCCCGTCCAATCCGAATAGAGTTTCAGACAATTCATCAGTACCCCCATCTGATCAAACTCCTCGCGATCCGGCTGGTCGAATCCCCCGGCGATCACGGTAGTACCCTCGTCAGAAACCAGATCAGAGAGAATATGGGTCAACAGTCCTTTGGCACATTCGAATGATCCACTGTAAATCAATCCCATAGCAACATTTGAACCATCCCTGACCCATTGATTTCCATATTCAAACACCCCGGCATCCATCCTTCCGTTTTCGGCAACCATTCCCGGCAGGGCATATGAAGCATTTCGGTAAAGCCCGGAAATAAGGGTATCGGAAGTTGAAATTGAAGATAATGGTCTGAAGAGCTCAGGGGATTGTTCCGGACTCTGAAAGCGGGGAAAGGTAATCTTCCGGTCCAGGGAAATAGTCTCCCCTTTTTTAACCGGTATTGGCGCTGATTCCGGCGATCCGTCCAGCGCAGCGACCCTCAAAGTATCATTTCCGGCCAGATCTGCATTGGTTAGTGAAACCTTGCGGGAAAAGGTTCCGGGTTCAGCGCCCACTGAAAAAATCTCTCTCACAGAAATCCCTCCGGCCCACCATTTCAGTTCAACTGCCGGATTACCATTTCGGGTTATCCACTGTGCATGGGAATTATGACCCAATGCAGAGAACCCGACATTTCCCAGGATCACGTTTAGGGCGGTTTGCGAAAAATTTAATCCGGGAATGTAGTTGAAGGCCTTCTTTTTATTCGCTGATTGGGCAGGATTTCCGGCATCGAAGAGCATGTAGGTAAAAGCCGGATCTAACCCCGTTTTATCAGCCTGAATGACCATTTTAAGATTCCCGCTTCTCAGAAAAAAATATTCCCTCCCCGGAAGAAAAGAGTTCATATAATCAGGGCTATCTGCGGCTGCATCGAATACCTGAAACTCGGATAAAGTAACCCCCTCGGTGGGCGCCGTTTTGCCCGCATAAGTGCGCGTATTGCATGAATTTGGACCTGTTTTGAATTTAGTCACACGAATCCTGATCTTCCTGCTCTCCACCGCAGGAAATTGCTTCGTGAATCTCTGGCCAATTCCTGCCCCCCTAAATAATGTTTTCCATTCCCCATCCTGCAAATACTGCACATCAAACGCCTGAATATGTGGATCATATGGCTCATTCAACTGAACTGTATTGAACCGCCTGATCAACCCCATATCAACCGTTAGTGTCGGCATTGAATCTGTTGGCTGAGCCAGCCACCTGGTATTAGGATCCTCATCCACTGCATATTCTGGCAGATATTCAACGCCCTTCTCAAACACGCTTGATCCATTGACCTGTTTATATGCCGTAAGTGAACGGAGAGGCGGCAAGTTTTCGGGATGGTCAATTACCTCTTTGAGTTCCATTAAACGATCAACCAGGTTTTGATCTATTCTTCCCGAAAGATCGGGAGGAACATCGAGCAGAAGATTGGCACCACGTTCGGTACTCTCCTTATACCAGTGATAAAGTGTCCTGACCGATTTGGTGACATCACCGGTCATCCAAAACCAGTTTTGATTGATCGTCTGACAAACCTCCATCGGAATATAGTACATGATACCTTTGACCATCCGACCCGGCTGATTCCCGGTAACAGGCGGCAAGGTCCGTTCCCCGTTTGTAATATCGGCCGGAAAATTTGACATTACAGTCCCGTCTGTAAATCCATTGTTACAGGTTACAAGGCATTCAGGTTGCCGGGTTTTAACCAGTTGATATAATTCAGCTCTTTGGTCAGGCTGAAGAATGGAAGGAATATCAATCCACAACTCGACAAGCCCCGTATAATTGGTAACCAGCTCGTTAATCTGATCCTTAACAAGCTGGAAATACTCCTCCCGGGTTGACCCGGGACGATTGTGGTCATCCCAAATGCAATAATAGAGTGCAGGTTTTACGCCATATTTGCGGCAACTCTCCATAAATTGGGCCACAATGTCTTTGGTATAGCCCGAAGAAGCCACATCATAATCATACTCTTTCCCTTTCCAGCTTACTTTGCTGTCCCAAAGACAAAATCCGCCTGTATGCTTTGCGGTGAGCACCGCATATTTCATTCCGGCATCCCTGGCTGTCCGGATCCACTGATCAACGTCAAGCTTGTCGGGAGCAAAAGCCTGGGCAGGCATTTTGCCGTTATCATATTCGACCCGGGCAAAGGTATTCATATTGAAATGGATAAACATACCATATTTCATCTTCTCCCAATTCTGGACCTCCTTTGGGAAAGCTAACGGTTGAATTTGGCCAAAAAGCAAATGAGGAAGAAGGATAATTAGGAATAATACTTTGGGAATAGTTCTGATAATCATAATAACCAGCGATATTTTAATTCTGATTTTCACTTAAAACAAGGACCATTTTTGACCCGGGATTGATGGTTAATGGTTAATGGATAATGGTTAATAGGCTGTTAATTGTAATTACGGTGATATTAGAAGATTAACATACTACATATTAAGCATTTAAAAATAAATCATTAATTCATTCAGCATTAATCATTCAGCATTAATTCATTTCTTCGGATCGCCTTCGCCGCATCGATCATCGCCATAAAACCATCCACAGGAATATACCCGGGAATTGAATTCCCCGATCCAAGACCGTATCCCTTTGCCGTTTTCCGATATTGGCTACCCTTGTCCAATACGATCTGACGAACCTTTTCCGGTTTTTCCAGGACTAACAGGTTCAGGTCAAAACCGCCGAAAAGACCAATCCGATCGCTGTATTTTTCAATCCAAACGGGGAAAGCTGCGATCTGATCTTCATTGGAGTGTTTGGCATCAATTCCCAGTTCGATAATATCCTCCATCAGCGGAAAAATATTTCCGCAAGAATGGAGAAGAAACTTATGCCCCGATTGGTGAATCTGGTTAATCACCTTTTTGTATTGCGGGAAAATATGTTGCCGGATAATGTCCGGTTCAAGCAAAGTGGAGGTTTTGTGGCCAAGATCATCGCCCATCCTGAAAAAAACGAAAATGTCAGCATATTTTTCAATGACCCCTCTCCATAATAATTCCCAAAGATCCCCTATTTTTTTAAAAAGGTCCCTAAAAAGATCGGGATCGAGGCATTGCATCACGCATAAATATTCATACCCCACCAAATCCTGGCTTGCTTCAAAAATACCATATCCGCATCCGCCATAGGCCTTCATTCCCGTGGGAAGGGTTTTACGGATGGCCTCAAAATGGGGGGTATAAGTCTCCCAGAAGATCTTTGGGATTTCGTCCCATGGATAGTTATTAAAATCCTCACGCGTTTGAACGGGACCAGCCATTCCACCCATTATTGCCCCATGACCGGGCAGGATATCGCAGATTGCCGCTTCAAAATCGAAGCCGTCATAGGTCATCTCCTTCCAGAAACCAATCACTTTCCGATAATAATCTTCAAGTTCATGGCTTTTCAGCCCATCCGAAGAAATCGCCTCACCAAGTACTTTTGAAATAAACGGCGCATCGATATGGTGTTCATAAAGCGGTAAACGGTCAGGCCGTTGATTTTTCAGAACCTGAAGCAAATTATGAAAATTAGGTTCAAAGCTCATAGGAATATTATTTTTACTGCGTTACCAAACAACTTTTAAAGTCACCATCCCCTTAGCCGGCACAGATAACTCGTTATTGATTTCAGGACCTGCCACCTCTTCTGTTTCGCAAAGATTAACGGACGACGGGTTTCCGGCAGGCCAGGAGAATCTGACTACCTCAGCGCTGTCTGATACCGAGCGGAGACGTATGATTACCGAATTCTTTGTTGAAGTTGATTTGAGAATTGAAACGGTTACGGCGGGTGATCCCTCTATGGCAAACAGCGATTTTGGAATGGGGCTATTTTTAGCGGCAAACGAAACCAAAGGCTGCGCCTGTTCCACTCCAAAACGGTTTGCTGCGGCTGCATCATAAACCCCGTGCGGGAGGATGCGGTAACGGAAGGTCACCGGACCATCCTGCGTAAGGGGGAAATTGGTAAACCAGTGGTTATTCATGACCCAGGAGTAAATTACAGGTGCCTGTTCAAGCTTTTTAAGCCACGGTTTCCGCTCTCCGCTCCAGGTTCCCGACTGATTGGCTGTCATCGAACCACTTTCCATCAGCGGGGAATCAAGCGAACACCAGGTAACACCTTCTTTGTCATTGGAGAGATCCGCCCATCGTTGCATGGTGATCCAGTTCCGGTTCCCCCCAGTCAGCTGATCTTTTTCAACCTCCATCACACCCCAGGGAATATCAACCCGGGTTATTGCTTTGGGAATGTCAAACCCAAAGCCAAAATGGATACCATCTTTTGCCGGCAGCGGGAGCTTATCCACAACGTTGGAAATCTCAACCCACGGCTCACCTTCAACGAGGCGAACTGAGCGGGACAATGAACGGCAGGCAATGGCTTTTGAGTTAACCCGCAGTTCAACAACCAACGGACCCGATTCAACTATCGATATCTGCATTGCAGAATCGGCCCGGGCATTATCACTGTCACCGGGCATCCAGCGGAAGGCATTCAGCCCGCCATTTATTTTTTCATCCGAAAAATTCTTTCCGGAAACCTTATTCAGAAGCTGGGTAATATTTCCTGAAACAGGGTCAATCTTAACCTGAAGCTGCTTATTGCTTAATGTTGTTCCAACCAATTTACAACCTTCATGAAGGGGAGATTTGCCGGCCAAAACCTGATAATGGGCAGAACCTAACGCAGGAATATCCGATGCCAGAAATACCAGTTCACCGGTTGAGAGTCTTTGTGACATCACATCTTTCCCCCGACTATCGGTAACGCGGTCGCCTCGCTGGCTTTCTGCCAGGGAGAGGGTGATCAGACCCCCATGCGGCCACGATTGGGTATTAATTACCGCTATCCCCCCTCCGGAAGGTCCCTCAACCGGGCCCAATGCTCCGGTTGACCGGTCAGTTGCCGGTGCAAGTGCCTCTTCAAACAGCGTCTGAGTACGGTCATCAGCAGCATGAAAATAACTTTGTTTTACTTTCCATATCGCATCCTGAAAAAATGGTTCTGTCGGATTTTCGGCACACCAGGTATGCTCCGAGCCCAGGGCAATGTATCGCCACGCTTCATCAAATTCAGCTCTTGGCGCCCCCTTTCCCGGACGGAGCATCGACCACAGGGTTTCGGTCTGCACAAGTCGCTCCTTGGCATTACGGTTAATCGCCGTAAGTCCGGCAGCTGTTCCAAGCCCGTCGGTCCAGTATTCGGTGAAGTCACCTTTAACTGTTGGAAGTTTATCCCCGTAATTTTTCTCGATCATCTCCATAATTTCCGTTCCGCCGGCAATCACCAGGTGGGGATAAGCATACTGTTCATTCCATTTCCTTACCGCATCGGGGACATCGGCATCAAGCGGGCAATTGTCCCAAAGGCACCAGGATACGACATAAAAATTATAGGGGTTGTCAGCGCGTTCGCGCTTGTTCAACGCCGAAATAAAATTAACATTGGCGCTGTCAGTTTTAATCACAGCAGGAACTTTGTCCATGTCGCGCTGGCCAAACCATGGCCGACCAGTTTGACCACCCTTAGACATACTTCCGCTGTTCCCATAACTTCCGGGTTGAAAATACAAAACCTTTGACTTCCCGTCAGGGCCAACCCACCAAAAAGGCTTTTCATCGACCACGTGTTCATTCCCGGCACGGCAGCCGTTAGGCCAGGCCATGATGTACCGAACCCCCTGCTGGGCCATCACCGGAATGAGACCCCACGATATTCCGGGAATATCCATCTGCTGGTAAGTTTTCACCGGCGTTCCGGTCAGCTTTTGCATCTCCCGGCTGAAACGCAAAACCTGAAAAAGCTCCTCTTCGGAGCAACTGCTGGTGTTGAGATTTAAATAGCTTGCATCGATGCAGAGGGAACCATCCCGGATTGCCTTAACCACCCGATCCTTCTGATCCGCGGTTGCGGTTTGCCAGTAACGCTCAAGCGGCCAGGTGATTTCGGGATTCCACCGGTACCGTGATCCTTCGGGATAGCTCTTTGTGCCTTCGGCAAGATTGATCCCCTCGTCAATATTCCGTTTATGGAGAATCTCCACGTTCGCCTGGGTATTGGTGTAGCCAATATCAACATGTGAATGCGGATAGATATAAACTGTCCATTCGCGCATCGGAGGCACAACAATAGTCTTTTTCAGCGTTTTTTTTCCCTGACGCAATAAAAAGCTAACCTTTGACTCTTTCTTCACGCTGACATTGGCCGGCAGTAAAATCCGACAAGCAGACTGGCCAGGTGCAGGCAATGACAATTCAACAGTTTCAGTTCCTCCATTGGTATTCACGACAACCTGGGCAGTTCCTGAAAGTTTTTCCCCTTTAAATTCGAGGAGGATCTCCCTTCCGGGCTTACCATCACTCCGGAAGCGGTAACAGGGCTGAGGAGTACAAGTCATTTCAGCAGGAAATGACTGCATAACTGCCCCAACCTGACTTTTCTGACCAAATGCGCCCAGGCTGCAGAGCAAAAAGAGGATTAGATTAAATTGTCTCATATTCGATAATTCTAAATGTCTTAGGTTTTCCGTATATTTTAATTTTCAACCCTGGTAACAGGGTGATCAAAGGTCAGTTCGAGGATGGTATCCGGGGAATTGCGGTCAGCAGGAGTACTTATTATCTTGATTTTACCATTTGCCATTGAAGCTTTGACATTGCTGTGAGACAGATTTTTAGCACTCACAAGGTTTTCTTTTAGCGCAGGCAGATTAACAGTATCAGGAGCAGATTCAAAAAGGTGAACATATACCTTATTACCTTTAAATGTTCCCCCACCCCATTTGCCATTCCGAAAGGGTCCCCCTTGTGTTCCATAAATTGTAACGCCATAGTTTTTAATCCAATCGCCAATTTCTGCAAGGCGGCTTGCCTGGTCTGCCGGTATTTCGCCAGAGGAATCTGGACCGACATCGAGCAACAGGTTACCATCACCGGTTGCGCAGCTGACCAGGTTCCTGATGCATTTTGCAAACGATTTTACTTTACCATCTTTGCGATACGACCACCCGCCGTTGGGAGCGTCGACCACGCACATGCACGATTCCCAGTTCCGCTTAGTCTGATAAGAGCCAACGTGTTGTTCTGGAGTATCGAAATCAGCTTGTAGCAAGGGTGCATTTTCACCGAAATAATTGCACCGGTTATTGATGATTGTCTGAGGCTGGAGTTTCCTGACAAGTTCGAGAACCTTATCGGCATGCCAGTATTTAACCGATTCACCCTTCCCGAAACTATCGAACCATACTACGTCTACCTGCCCGTAATTGGTCAGCAATTCTGTGAGTTGCCCGGTCATATAGGTTTCATATTTGCTGTTGTCACCCATTCCGTAATCGGGATGATGCCAGTCGCGCGGAGAGTAGTAAATCCCAAAACGGATTCCCGCTCTATGGCACTCCCCCGCCAGTTCCTTAATGACATCCTTCCCGTAAGGTGTGTTCATGATAGAATAATCTGTGTATTTTGTATCCCACATGCAGAATCCGCCGTGATGCTTTGCCGTAAAAACGAGGTACTTCATACCGGCATCTTTGGCAATTTCAACCCATTTCCTGGCATTAAATTTTGCAGGATTGAATCGTTTGTATAGGTTGTCATAGATAGAATCGCCACCTGTACCGGCAGGGTCTTTAAATACATCCAATGGCTTTGGACCAGGTCGCGACCAGCTGATTTCAGTCCCTGCCACGCTTGACATATCCCAATGGATAAACATCCCGAAACGGGCTTCACGCCACCACTTCATCCGCTCCGTATTTGTGGAATTATCCTGAGAGAAGGCAGTAAAGAAGGCAAAAATAGCCATGAACAACAGAATCGGTTTTCTCATTGACTTAATTGATTTTTTTAGACGTGAATCAGGGATGAATGGATTGATCAATCAAAACAGATTCGGCAATTAGTTTCTGATCCGCTATCAGGTCAAATCCACATATTGCAGACATCACTTCAGGGACCCCTTTGGCATAGATTGCAGCAAATTCTCTGTCAGCAGGTAAAAGATTTCCGGCCTCGTCGGCAGCCCTGAAATGAAAGCCAGCCACTAATCCATAAAGAATCAGATCATAAGGAAGATTCAGCTCCAGCGCCAGGTGAATTGCCCCGGCTAACCGGTCTTCAGCGCCAAGTTTACGCTGCAAGTCGCATCCTACTCTAAAGATGGTATCGCCCAGCGCCTTGTTTTGAAAACGCCGGATCAGATCATCGGTATGCTCCGTCAATGCATCCGGTGTAAATTCATCGGGATATTTTTTTAATAAAATATTGGCTGCCTGCAACATGGTTTTACGAACCTGTTGTTTAATGTATTGATCTGATAAAACCTCGTAGAGGAAAATGGCTTCCGGATGTGCAAGGAAGCCCAGGTAGGCAGTTGCGGCATGGCCAAGATTATGGATAAACAGTTTCCGGTCGACCCAGGCCTTCATATTCTCCCTGGGCGCAAGCCCCTCGATGGCCGGAATGGGATTTTTAAATGCTCTCCTATCGAGAATCAGCGTATTGTATGGTTCGGCAAAGACCTGCAGAATGTCGTCCTCCATCTCTTTTTTCAGCATAATGGGGACCATTTTCCCGATGCTGGTTTCGATCAGCCCTACTGTTTGGTCGATCGGAAAATCTGCAGGCAAGTGTTTTTCAAGTTCAGAATGGATAAATTCAGCGGCATTCCTGAGGTTTTCAGCAATAATTATATCGAGCGGCTTTGCATCAGGCAGTTCAAAACGTCTGATTAATCCTTTGGCTATCAAATGCATGACAGACTTCAATCCATACAATCCCACGGAAACGGCCAAAATGCGGGCTGTTGCAATTTCACCGATCACCGCTTCCTCATCACCGCCAAAGACACCCCGGACATTATTTACATGAATGAGAGATTCAACCTCTTCTTTAACAACCACATTGTAACTATGGCGTCTGTTTAACTCATCAATGACCGGTTTAAAAACATCCACGAAAACAACCTCATAACCGCCCCTGCTAAACAGTTGACCGATAAACGATCGGCCAATTTTACCGGCGCCAAAAAGGACTAATTTATTGCATAAATCACCACTCACCTTGTTGAAATTTGTTGAATATACTGATATTTAAATATTTCCACGATCTTATTTTTTTCGCCCTCCTCATGTTCAATATAGGTACCGCCCACATAATAGCAGGCAAATGCTCCCGAGGCTACTCCCCAGGCAATAGCCTCGGTCAGATTGAGCCTTCCAGCTTCACCCGTTTTCAGCTGGCGCGCCAGGGAGGCAATAATTCCGCCGGCAAAATTATCACCGCAACCCGTAGTATCCCCTTTCGAGGCGGGGTTATTGATGAAATCATGGCTTACTCTTTGGGAAACAGGAAGTTTTTGCAATTCCCATTTTTCAAATAATTTTCCATTCGAAAAAACATAAAACTCCTGTGCACCATTCGTTATTACCAGGGTTGCAATATCAAGGCTGACAAAATATCGGGCAGCTTCTTCGATGGATTTTTTGCCGCTGATCTTCAATGACTCTTCACAATCCATAATCAACAAGTCAATCAACCTGTAATTTTCCTGACTTTCAACCAGGGGCCATGGCTGACCGGGATTTCTCTTCTCATTCCTAAAATCGAAAACTGTATTAACCACAGTCAGACAACCTTTTTCTTTTGCCCGGGTCAACAGGAGGGTAAGATGATCATGGATCATGGGAACCAGTGCTGTTCCCCCGAAACAGACTATGTCGGAGTTGAAAAAATCCTCAGGAAGAAGATCTGGTGTATAATCCCATGCAGCTCCAATATTATTTATGAAGGTACGTTCACCATGGTTATTGTCGTAAGTCGGATCTGAAAGAACATCTGTAAAAGGTGTTCTTTTCTCCGAAATCCGGTGATAATGATCGATGTTTAACGGCGTTTTACTGACCAGTTGTTCAATAAACTCAGCTGTGTCGTCATTCCCGGTGCCTCCGTAAAACCTGACCTCAAACGCTTCAGCCGGGAGTAATTGTGAAGCATTAATCAAGGAGACTAAACCAGGTCCGCCGATATTAACCGCTTCAGGTGTTTTGCCTCCGGTAAGCTCTTTGCTGATTTCGGAATAAGGAATTCCCGAAAATTTCTCAAGCTCCTCGGTAAAAACAAGCTTTCCGGGTGCCAGGCCACCATCTCCATCCCGGCGGGAGAGGTATTTTAGAAATACCGGAGAATTGAACTGTACTCCGGTATACAAATAATCGGCAAGGGCACAACCCGTCCCGGCGATTATGATTTTTTTGTTCATCAGCTATAAAAATGTTTTGTAATCCGATGCCAGTAAATGAATTGGCAGCTCATCCTCCTCAATAACCGGGAACCTTCCGATGGTCTCATGAAAACGGTTATCCGCAGAATCATCATTCACGCAGCTTACTTCACCTACCAGTACTTTTCCCCTGCCCGGTTCCCCATAAAAGCGGTGATAGATACCCTGCTCGAGGCAAATACTTTCACCGGGCGTCAATATAATCGAATCTCCGGGTTGCAGATTGCGCACAATACCATCTGTCTTTATTGTGAAAGGCACATCTGAGAAATCCTCCTTTTCGTCAGATTTGAATAATTCAATCACCAGGTTTCCCCCTCCGCGGTTTATGATATCCTCCATTTTTGACCAGTGAAAATGCATGGGTGTCTCCTGATTTTCCTCCACGATCATGATTTTTTCGGCATAGGGTTTTCTGTCCACGTTAAATTTTCCGTTGCGGATAGTAAACAGGAAAAGCCCTCTGCTATAGAAATCACCCGATCCAAAGTCGGTGATATCCCAGCCAAGCATATTCTCAATTACCTCATGGGCATCTTCCTGTTTTTCTTTCCAATCCTTTGGACTCCAGTAGGCCCATGGGGGGAGAATAAATTGTTTTTGAGCCATAAATGCCTTGGCATTGACCAGAATCTGATTTATTTCGCTGCGCTTCATGTGTGATTTATTTTTAAAGCCTTTACGACAATTGCCGGAAAGTATTTTATACCTCGATTTGATTTGGAATTTTTGTTTATGGTAATGTATTGACTCTGTTACCATCCTATGAAACCAAGTGAATCAGAAAATAAGCCACAAAGAAACACAGAGGATATCACAGAGTTACACGTAGTAATTCAACTGTAAACCAGGTTAAACCAAACTATTTATTTTTCTGATCATCGCATTAATCTCCTCCATTCCACTCAGGAGTTCGATGGTCAGATCAATATTTCTGATTTCGCCCGGTTCAAGGTATTCCTTTACATCAGCGTTTCGCGGATCGATACGGCCGCCGACATAACAGTTGCAGGGCTCCATACCCATGACGTAATCACCCTCCCCCATTTGTTTCCATTGGGCAAAATTGAAGAGTTGATTCTTGCTAAAATGAAGGACTACCCCTATTTCGAGTCGTTTATTAATCAGCGCAACACAGGTATCACCGGCAGCATCCGCATTTAAATCGTGGTAAAAAACCTGCTCCGCATAATCGGGAGTAGGCGGCTGACATTCGCCCGAAATTGCGGCTCCGTGGATTGCCTCCTGGTCCCTGGGAATAAGTCTGGCAGTTGGAGTGACCAGAATTGAATCGGCATCGAGCAGCGGATAACCCATGTTAAAGTGAAACAGCAGATTCAGCTCCTCGCGTTTAAAGCCCAGATTTTCAATGCTGTTTTGAAGGGTGATTTTATTTTCGCCGTATTTGGATATTATCTTTCTTCCCAGGACCAGGTTTTCGCCAAAAAGACGTGCCTCGCGCATCTGTCCGCTGATAGTCAGAACCGGAACATCATCGATCCATTGGGTAGAGGCATTTACCTGCTCGGCCGGGGTGTTTGCCATCCTGCCGTGAAGGGGAAAATATTCCCCGTTTTCCTCGCAGGGTGAGCCAACATTGCGAAGACCACAGGTGGTGAGGAAACCGGCCAGGTAGCTGCGCAGGAATCCGATACCGTTTTCGTCGTAATATTCAGGCGCTACCACACCAGCCTTTGCAATGTAGCTGCAGTTGATTCCTTTGAAGGACAATCCCGCAATATCGAGACAACGGTCTGCAAGGATCGTAAACTCGAGTCCGGAACCGTTTTTTACATCGTAAGCCCGCACCCCTTTGGCTTTCCCGTCAACAAGGATATACTCCTTAATTCCAAATAATTGACTAAAGTCTCCTGCATAACGGAGCATCTCCCTTTTCTTCAAATTCTTTGTTGTCATAAATTTTACTGTTTTATACCAAGTGTTACAATTTCGTGAGGCTTTAATTTGAGGCTGACCGAATTTCCCCGTAATTCAGGTGCTGCGCAATTTTCAACAGGATATTCAATGATGTTAAGTCGCCTGACCGATCGGGCTGCAACCGGAAGGTTTATGATTGCCGAAGTTTCTTTACCCGCAATCTCCAGTACCCGGACGATGAGTTCACCGCCATCCTCCGCCTGCTTAACTCCGGTCATCACCACATTTGCCGGCAGAACGGAGAAAAACGAAGCCTCTTCAGGACGCGTGGCATGCTCTTTCACCAGGGCCAGCGAAGGTGGTTCAGCCGCATATGCGGGAACATTAAAATCGTCACCTTCTGCCCAAACATCACTTTTCCAGTCTCCCGCATGAGGATAGATTGCGTAGCTGATATTGAATTTGCCCAGGTTAGGATAAATATCGGGGTCACCTGCAGAACGCATTAAGGTGATTCTCAATTCACCTTTTTCATACGAATGGCCATATTTAGCTTTATTCATCAGGGCAATACCCGTTTTGCCATCATTGACGTCAACCCATTTCTGGGCGGGGACCTCCTGACCGTCATTCGATTCGGAATAGACGCCATAATCATTGCGATGTTTGAGCGATTCGGGAACAGGTTTCCCTGCGATCATCCCATCTGAAGGTCTTTCCACGATATCAAACGGAACCTGGCAATAGAACTTTGAATTCTGAATTGCGAGCGGGAAAACGGCACGTAACATTGGAGAATCGGTTGAATCACTGCCGGTTTCAAGCCAGTGAACCTCCATATCATAGGTAATCCGTGGGTATGCCCGATAAATGTAAGTGCGTTCAATGAACCGTGATTTTCCCCAGGTTTTTACGGTTTCGATGCAGGCCCTGACTGGTCCGTCTTCCACGACCTTTACACTTTTAACATCCGTAACATCCTCTATTTTAACATTTTTGTTCAGCACCCAGGATTTCATTCCCCCTTTCCGGTCTTCGAGAAACATGCGAAGCGTATTGAATTGCCCCCCTTTTTTGACACATTCTGTTCCGTTTCGTTTGTCAACCAGACTGGTGATTCCACCGGTTTTCAGATCAACTTTAATTGTGAAAAAATCGGTTTCGAACGTTTTATCCTTAAATGATATAGGTTCGTTAAATTCTCCTGGTTTGGTCACATCCACATAAAAGGTCTTGTAACCACCGGCAGGCAGATCGTCGGCAATAAACTGCACTTTGGAGGTAAATCCCGGAGGAGTTTCCTTTGCCCATACAATCTGGGCAGGATAACTTTTGCCTGATCCATCGCGAACAAGTACTGTTGCAACTTTTCCCTGACCTTTGTCAACCGGATTAATGTATTTTGAACCATAAAAATTCGCCCAGCTGTTGACCTTTACCGTGACTGGCTCAGTATGTGAATAGACGGTGGCCTCCACAACAGTCTTTCGGGTAGTTGGATGAAGGTTATAGGCAACAATGGGTTGTCCCATACCGGTTTGAAATTTCACTTCGTCGGCCATTTTGCGGAAGGCATTGTCGCGCAGGTCCGTCGATTTGCGAAGCACATCGGTATAACGGGCAGCGGTTTCCTTATTGGATTCGTTAATTGCGGAACCCGGCAGGATGTCATGAAACTGGTTGAATGCAACGGTAGTCCAGAGGTCGCGCAGTTCAGCAGCCGGGTATTGATCACCGTTCAACCAGCGGAGCGTATTAAAATATTCGCTGCTGTAGAGCATATTTTCGGAATTCCGGTTTCCTTCCTTATTGTCGGAAACATTGGTATAGCACCCTTCAAAAATAAACTGCATCTCGCCATAATGGGTAGGCCGGCCATCCATCTCGTGCGAAATCCGGTCAAAGAAGTTACCGGCTGTGGAGAATTTAACCGCAGGATAGCCCGGAGTTTTGTCCAATTGGTGCACCATATCGATCATGGCGCGTGTCGGACCGCCCCCATGATCTCCGATACCCGTAATCTGCAGGAGTCTGTGTTTGTCGGGGGTGATCTTATTGATCTCATCCCTGAGCTTCGGAGTGATATTTCCATTATAGCCATCATTGGCATAACACAATACTTTGGAAGAATCGCTGCCAACCCACCAGAATGACCCCTTGAACGGTTTGGTCCGGTGAAAATAGAAATAGTTGCAGCCAGCCTGTTTCAGGATCTGGGGCATTTGTGAAATATGTCCGAAATTATCGGGCAACCACCCCACATGGGCCATCTTTCCGAACCGGCTTTGAAAATAATGCTGGGCCAGCAAAAAGGAGCGGCCTATCGCTTCACCGGATGAGAGGTTTACATCCCCTTCGGTCCACATCCCTCCGCCCAGCTCAAGTCTTCCGGCTTTCACATATTTCTTAACCAGTTCGAACAATGGGGGATCTACCTTTTCAACGAATGAATAGACCGAAGCCTGACTCTGAATCATTGCGAAATCGGGGAATTCATCCATAAAAGCGACAGTTTGACGCAAATTGTCATTCGCCATCTTCATCGTTTCAGACCAGGTCCAGAGCCAGTTCATATCCATGTGGGCATGACCCACGACATGTATGGTGTCTTTGGATTGAGTGCCGGCAACCTTTCCTTCATTGGCAGCGAACAAAGGCAAGCCTATCAATGCCAGTAATACAGCTGAAATATTTATCCGGAAAATTCTTTTCATCCTCACCTTGGTTATTCGTTTTATCTAATTCACCCATTGAACTCATTCACCGCATCAAACATGGCCAAAATATTTTCTGGCGGAACATCGGGCATGATATTGTGAACGGTATTAAATACATATCCGCCACCGACACTGAATATCTCCAGGTTGTGCTTAACATGCTCTTTCACCTGCTGAGGGGTGGCATTATTCAGTATGCTTTTAGTATCACATCCTCCTCCCCAGAAAACAATATCCTTGCCAAATTCTTTTTTCAACCGTTCAGGCTCCATGTTTACCGCGTTAATCTGAACAGGGTTCAGGATCTCAAAACCCGCTTCGATCAGTTCTGGAATCAGTTCATAAACCCCTCCGCAACAATGCAGCATGGTATGGGCTGATGAATTGGCTTTCACATAACCGCAAAGTTGCCTGTGACGGGGCTTAAAGAATTCCTGGTACATTTCAACCGACATAAACGGACCATTGGTTGTTCCAAGATCATCTCCAAATTTAATAATATCCACTACATCACCAACGGCTTCAATGGTCTTTTCAAGACTCTTCATATGGCTTTCCATCAAGGCATCCAGAAAAGCATGGACGCTGGGCGGATCAGCCAGTAAATCCATCAGGAAATTATCCATTCTTCGGACCATGGTACCCCATTCAAATAAGTTACTCCCGATTCCCAACAGAAGTGCCTTATCTGTTTTCTGTTTAAGATCGATTGTTTTTTCACGAAGCATTTTCCAGAAATCCTTTTCATCGGCCCAATCCCAGGGGGTAAAACCTACCCCGCCCCAGATGACCCGCTTCATATCGTTTGCCAGATTTTTGTAATTATCCGGATATCCATCCAGATACGGAAAGATCGTTTGATCAAAAAATGTAGCACCGACAGGCATCCGACCAATGATTTCACCGCTGGGCCCATAAATAATACTGGAATCATCGGGAAGTCGTTGTGTATTTAGCCAGTTTGGATAGAGTGCTTTGTGTCCTTTGATGATCTCAATCTCCTTCCAGTAATTTTCATCTGTGTTGAAGTGCCGGCCAATATCGATTACATCCACATTAAAATGGTCAAGCAACTCCATTTCAGGTTGGGCAACCTCCTGAATGACATCATAGGCATGTGTCTTAAGATGAGTCTTGCCAAGGTATCTGATCAGGTTTTGATAGGCAACGACCGAAATTCCGGAGCTTGGGGTTGCACCAAGGTCGATGGGGACCCTGTCGGGGGTCTTGTGATTAATGGAGGCGAGAATACGTTCGCGTGAATTCATGATCTTTTTTGTTAGTTATATGTCAGCAAGAAAATATCTTTTGTCAGGCTTCTAGGCTATAGGCTGTTAGGCTGTAGGCTAATCACTTAAATCTTTTTTCCTAATAGTCTAATAGCCTAATAGTCTAATAGTCTATCCACCTACTTCACCCCCCATTCCTTATTCGGTTTATCGCTCATGACCAGGTGAAGCCGGCCACCTTCCATGATATTCTGATGCGTGATAAACGGAGTATCCAACACCCTGCCGTTCAATTTGGCAGACTTGATGTACTTGAATTTTTTCGAGCAGGATTCGGCCAGCACCTGGAATGTTTTACCATTTGGAAGCTGGATTGTTATGCTGTTGAAAAATGGGCTTCCGATAGCATAAATGCCGCTTCCTGGTGTAACCGGAAAGAATCCCATGGCGGAGAAAACATACCATGAACAGAGTCCACCGCCATCTTCATCACCCGGAATGCCTATGGGACGGTCGTCAAACCACATATCCATGATTTCGCGTATCCGTCGCTGTGTTTTCCAGGGTTGTCCCGCATAATTATAAAGATATGGAATATACAGCGAAGGTTCATTTCCAGCCACAAACATTCCGTTTAAGCCGGTTGAATCGGGGAATTTACCCATAAACTGCCATTTTGAAATCCGTGTGGGCTCGTTGAATAAAGCATCCAGCCTGTTTACGAAAGCCACCTTTCCACCCAAAAGTCCGATCAAATCAGGGATATCCTGGGTAACACTAAAATTCCAGGTCCAGGCATTGTTTTCGGTGTAAAAACTGCGGCTGCCAACTCCTCCGGATAACTGTGGATCAAAAGGCTCAATCCATTGTCCGTTGGCCATTTTGGGGGCCATAAATCCGTTGGCCGGATTAAAAACATTGCGATAATTCTTCGACCGGTTCAGGAAGTAGTTGTAATCATCGGTTTTCCCCAGGGCATTGGCCAACTGAGCCAGACACCAGTCGTCATAACTATGTTCAAGTGTAAGTGAAACAGCCTGTCGTTTTTCAAAACCATCCACCAGGGAAACTGTTTCTGCACTATCTTCGGGTAATGCCGGATACCAACCGTTCTTTAGGTAAAAACTATCCAGCGAACACATTGGTCCGTTTCGCCAAGGCAACATCGTGGCCTGGGTGGCATTTTTTCTTAAACCTTCATATACCTTTGCCACATCAAAATTTCGAATACCCTTTTGATAACTATCCCAAACCAGCGCTGCCGAATGAAATCCGACCATAGCCGGGAAATCGCCATAAAACTGCGGAAAACCGGGCATCCAGCCACTTTGTTCGTACATCCGGACATACGATTCGACCATATCGGACTGCTGATCGGGATTGATGATAGACATTAAAGGGTGAAGTGCGCGATAGGTGTCCCAAAGCCAGTCGTCCACAAAGAAGGGGTGCCCACCGTCTTCATGAATCTTTCCATCATAACCGCTGAAATACCTCCCATCTTCCGAAATATTGACCATCCGTTCATTACAACGGTAAAGTGAGGTGTAGAAGATACGCTTCTGGCGGTCGGTTCCCCCTTCCACCCTGATTTTGCCAAGTTCGTTTGCCCATATTTGATGACTTTCCCCTTTTATGGTTTCGAAATTTTTAGCTGACATCTCCTTATGAAGGTTCGCAGCTGCCTGGTTTACATCAATCAGTGAAATACCGACCCTGACCTCAACCGGCTGATCCAAATTGGAATAGGTAACATACACACCGATTCCATTGCCCGTAATTTCAGTTTTTTGATCCATATTCCCAGATCCAAAAGAACCCGATTTTTCGAACGGCTTCGTGAATTCAGCGTAGAAATACTGTTTTGCCTTTTTATATTCCTCCCAACCCTGAACCACATTATTTCCAACCACCTTTAAATAACCATTCCCTTCGGAGCGGAAAAGAATGTTGTCCGAATCTTTGCTTTTAAAGTTGAAACGATAGACTACAGCGCGCTCAGTGGTGGTCCAGTCGGCCTCAATCTTTGAATCCTCGAGCCACACCTTTTGATAATACGGGTGAACCTCCTCCTGATCATGGTCATATAATGCAGCATTCTCATTCCGGCTAATATTTAGCTTTCCGGCAGTAGGCATAATTTCCGTCACATGTCCCATCCGGTAGGCGGGCATATTCAGCGCAAAGCCATAAATCTTGTCACTCAGGAAACGGTCATTCAGTCCTGGTTTTGTGACTGGAAATACCCTGACCATACTATGCGGTCGATGGACCGTGGGATTTTTGGTGGTCAGTAAAGTGGCAACACTTCCGATATTCGGATCGACATAAACGGTTACATCTTTATGAATGCAGCCACTGAATAAAATCAGCAAAAAGCAGGAAATGAATTGTATTTGTCTCATTTATTCGTTGTTATATTGATTATTAAGCTAAATTTTCGATTCTTAATTTCAGATCTGCCGATAATTATAACTTGCCCAGGGACTCTAAGGGACGAAACTGAATAAAGTCATTCGTTCGGGTAATCATCAGGCCCTGAAAACAAACCGGTACTTCATATCATCTTCAAACCACATGATAAAATTTGTCCCCCATACGTTATTATGAAGGCAAAAATGAACCCCATCCCTGGCTTCCGGCAGCCGGTTGTCAAAATTGAGCAGGGTCCGCTCTCCGGGTGCGACTAACGGTGCATCCAACGACTGAATAGCGCAATTGCTTTTATTGTTCTCATACCTGATTCCATAAATTGCGGCATGCATTTTCCGGTTCCCGTTTTTGATCACATCCCTGAAATTAACCGGTTTTCCCATCTTGTCAATAATCCAGTCTCCGTTTTCTACGGGGGGTATGAATGAAAACCAGGAAGCCTCCGGAAGACGGTAAGCCGGTTTATTGAACCACTGAAGGGTTACAAGCATCTCTTTTTGTGTCTCCGGAAAAAATAATTCAACCGATATTTTTTCCGGGCTTCCGCCGACTGCTTTCCCCGATTCGTCGTTAACTGCCAGTTCAAGCAAAATTGTATCGCCTCTTTTATCCTTTTTAAGGGAGGCTTGATTCAGGCATGGCATCCATGTCCGGGAAACCGGATGGCCGGTTTGGAGACCCTCTTTCCCAAAATCCTGTTTGGCCCACGGAAATTGATGTGTCAGATATTGGCCCTGGAATTTATCAAAATCGGGTTTCGAAAAGGTCTGGTACGAAAACAGGCAGAGCGGATTTTGCTCATTTGCCCAATCAGCACCCGATGATTTATCCCTGAACCGGATGATTCCACCCGTTGAAGGATTTATCTTCAAATTAAAAAAACGGGTATCTACCTCATTATTAAGATTCTCAATTTTCACAAAATGTGACTTGTCAACAGGAACTGGTTTTAAATGCCCGAGCATTTCTTTAGCTTCAGCTCCCTTCTCAGCCGGCAGGTGTGAAATTGCACTATCAACATATTCCCTTTTCTCCTTCCACGACTGTTCCATCAGCCTGAAGTTAGGCCTTGATCTTGCATTTTTAAACTCCTGCGGCTTGTAGATATCATAATCCTTAAGGTATCTTTTAACATCCAGCCCCCAGGTGTGTTCGGCAGACAGGAGCAACGGAATACCAAAGCCGATATCTGTTTTATCGCCGAATTTCAGGGACTTATCCTTTAACCAGCTTGTCCTTAAGCGGGAGATTTCCCTGAATCGGGCTATCTTTAGCGGATCACTTCCTGCACCATGAATCCAGGTATCGCCAAGCTCCTGAGTCACGACAGGCAGCTGTTTGCGTAGGGATGAAATTTCAGCTGCAATGGTATTCAGGGAAGATGCTTCAATTACCGCATTTGGGAATTGCCTTCGCAGATCATCGTAAATTTTGACGATCTCTTCCGGTTTGTGCGGGCCATGGTTATCGTTGGTAAAGCAGATTGCAACAACGGTTTGTGTTCCGGGCAGTGTCATCTGGCTGCCGTATTCCTTTTGGTACATCACAACAATTTCGCTTCCATCGGGGGCCTGCCAGACAAACAGAGGGGGGACATCCGGTGGCATACTGGCCGGATTCACTCCAATATGCAATAATTCAATCCCGTTTTTGGCCAAAACAGGGACCACACCCCTTGTATGACCCGGCACATCGGTCATTTTTGCCGCGATTGTTTTCTTGCCAAACCGTTTATCCAGATTTACTGACAGCTGAATTCCCAGATCGTACAGGGAGGGATCAACCAGTTCGGAGTGCATGGTAAATGGCAATCCGTGCCAGACGATATCCCCTGATTCAATGGCAGTTTCCATCCGTTTGCGCATTGCAGGTTCGGCCTGCTCCAGAAACCGGTAAATAAGCCATGACCCTGTTGTCCAGACAAACCGGTTACCGGGATTATTCAGCCGCATTTTCTCCGCCAAAGAAATTGCCCCTGGGATAAACTCCTCCATGTAAATTTGAATCACCTTTGCGGCCATGTTGGTAAACCCTACATCGAGGTGGGTCTTAAAGACCAGATGGACTTTTTTGATAGCCTGATTTTCGCCGGTGCCATTTTGCGGCACACCCACCAATGAAGGGGATGTAATCAATCCAAGTGTGGCAAGACTTCCATATTGCAAAAATGTTCTTCTTTTCATTGGTCAGAATAGTTATCCGGAAGATTTTGATTTAAAACTGGACCTCCACAAATTTCACTTCAAACGGTTTAAGTGTTATACTTTGAATCGGACTCCCCATTTCCTTTCCGCTGACGTTAACTTCAACGATGCGTTTTATTGAACGTCCGGCAATTTTCGATTCCAGAGTTAACGATGCAGGTTTTCCTTCCAGTTCCCTGAAATGAAGCAACACAGATTCCGGATTTTTAAACGAAGGTCTGCTGTTAACCAGCAAGGCATTTGAGGGTCCCGAGATTTTGACCGTTTCCATCGATGTCAATTTCAACTCATTGGTACCTGCCGGAAAGGTCCTGGTTGGAAATGGATTCCTTTCGTTCCAGGCGTATTTTGTTGCAAATGTATTGGTAGTATCGGCAGAAGAGGTAATCTGGTAGCTCCAGCTGAACCCTCCCTCCTGAAAAGCCCTGAAATTGGTAAACCAGTAATTATTCATCACATACGAATAGAGCCAGGTCTTTCCCGGTTTGGGATACCTTTCGTATTTATTCATATTAAAATCACTGAATTGCCAAAGCGGCACTTCATTACTGACCACGATTATTTGTCCCTTCTTCCCGCGAACTGACACAAAATTCTGGGCGACATTCCAGTCGGAAGCCGATCCCGGCAATTGTTGTCCCTGTGTCAATATACCTCCAATGGTTTCAAAGACTATTTTGGATCCGGGCAGCGAGAACGGGAAGGCGACATACAATGCTTCAGGATCAGTAACAATCAGCTTTCGGCCGGAATACTTAAACTCAATCTTCTTTACATTCTTATGCAGCCGAATCTCCAGATCAATACCTTTTGGCGACCCTTCATCCCCTTTTTCAAAACCCTCCAGGTCGGATGCGATTTTAACACTTTCCCAGATAGCGCCATTTACTCCAATCCCGATTTTTACGTTCGAGACCGTAGTGCGGATAAAGGGGGCAGTATCCCTTTTTTTCGAAGTTTCCTTCACCGGCTGACCGATATGATAGGGATTCTGACTGTCGGCAAGCTCCTGATTGAGCTCCTTGTCAAAAAGGCTGCTGACTGCCCCTGTGGATTTGTCAATAACTATCTTGTAAAAATTATTTTCAAGTATTGCAGTGCTGGTCGCTGGTTCAGGTTTCATTTCCTGATCACCCGCCTCAATTTTCAGCGCCTTATAACCCATTGCCGGAACATCCTTAACCTCCAGCACCCAATAGGCACCTTCGGCGCGCCGGCTGACTATTTGAGCAGGCACCTCCTTGCCCGTTGAAAGATCAATGATTTTTGATTTCCGGGTCAACGGGAGCATTTCACTGTCTACAAATAAATTAACATCGCCTGAACGGTTCCAGCCCATCGAATTAATAACATAGATTACCGGGAAATCTCCCTTTTTAAGAAATTGCTGAAAACGGGCCAGAGCCTCTTCATGGAGCAGCGTGACTTTTTTTAATGCTTCCCAGACATAAGCCCCTTTTTGCAACCATTGCCTTGTCGAATTTTCGGAGTAAGGGTGGCTGACACTTTCGTCGGCGCCACAGGTATGTTCATCGAAGAAAATTGCATTTTCGCTGATGTGATTAATCGCCGGTTCCAGCGCTGGTGACTGCTCTCCCCCCATCATGGCAACCATTGCAAACAAACCTTCATCAACCTGCATCATGTTCTGGGTTTTTCTCACCTCCGCAGTCTCACGTGAAGTTGAGCCGTAACCATCTGTCCACCAATCGAGCCAGGCATTCCGGTAAACAGGAAGCGTGGAGGCATATTTGTTCTCGACATAGTGAAAAAACTCATTTATGACAGACAAACGCAATTTAGGTGTTTCATGGGTTTCATTCCAGTTTTTAACCAGCTCGCATGCCGCAGTCGATGGTGGGGAATTGTCTGTATAGTAGCCCGAAAACTGGATGGAAATCTTGTCAAAGGGGTAATGTTTTTCATCAAGTTTTGCAAGGTGGTTAAGCATTTTGGGAACTTTAATCGCCTTCGATTCCATGCCAAAGAAATTCCCTGTCATATAATGGTCAGCCCTGAAAGCAAGCAACCGGGCCCCCGATGGAGCTTCCCACCAAAAACAGGTTGGTATTTCGAAGGGAAGAATAGACCTGGTTTGGTTAATCCCCATATCCAGATACTTAACCCCCGTATTTTTTAAATAATCGGGCATACACCAGGCAATGCCGTTTACATCATCCTGCATGACCGTTTGAACCGGTATCCCTAATTTGTTGAACTCCTTTAAAGGCTGAAGAAAGTCGGTCATCACATTTTCATCCGAGATCTCGGCCATATTGCAATACATTCCGGTTACTTCAATGCGCCCTTCGGCTATTCGTTTCTTTAACCGTTCTAATTGTGAAGTGGGCCGCGACCTGAGATACTCCCTGGTCACCCAGGCCGATTCGCAGGTCCAGCGGAATCTGGAATCGTCGGGCAGGGCGTCGGTTTGATCGCAATAATCGAGCGCATAGTCTATATACCGCATGTGCTCGGCAAGAATCTCAGATTGCGGACGGGTATAACCGATGTCGGTATGGGCATGCTGAACCAGATCAATCTCCCATTTTTTCACCGGTGTTAGCGTTAACGGAAATTTACCGGAAAAAGATTTATCCCCTTTTACTGAGATATTAACCTTCCTGGGGGAAGAAATAGCAGAAACAGTTAGCAGAATCAGGTTATCCCCTTTTTTTACGGAGTCCTTCTGAATCTTCTCACCCGGAATAGAAAATACCAATTCAGCCGGTTGATCAGCTTTGATCTCTGCAATGATTTGCTGAACCCTTTTCCCTTGCTCCTTAAACAAGATAGGCGCATTCCGGAAGATTACTGAGGTGGATTTTGAAGTTTGGGCATTTACAGAGAGCATCGCTGCCAGCAGTGAAGCTGAAAGAATAAGAGATATCTTTCTCATGAAGGTGTTAAATATTAGTTTGAAAGCGTTGCAAGGTTATCATCAAAGTCAAATTCATAAAACCTAAATTTGAGGTTTTAATATTAGGTTTTTTTCTCTAAACTAAGATGGATTTTGAAAAATATTTAAGCATAATTATGTGTTGGGAACTGAACAACAGTTTTTGGTTGGATTCTGATCCGCTAATTTTAAATCCAATCCTTTTTCGGGCATTCAGATCTTCTTTTCCGGTCATCAGTTCATCAAGATAGCTGAACACCAGGGCAATGTTTTTATCCTGGTTTTGAAGCTTTTTCCTGATCTCTTCAATCTCAAGCCTTAATTCCAGGGTATCAGTTAATATCATTCTTAATTTAGTAAAAAATCCTCATAATTTGAATATTGACAGCTATTGCACGATCGCTGTTTAATATTCCGAACAACATCGCAACTCCTTGTTCTGTAAAGAGATATGGAATACTTCACGTCCCTCCCCAACTTGATCTTCCAAATTGGAAGAGCAAGTTGGGGAATTCATCGCCAATAAGTTGAAACATAAAATCATCAGGAAAACGCTTGATGTTACGTTTAACAGTCTTGTTTAAATTTCCTGTTGTTACACCATACAATTCAGCAAGATCTTTATCCAGCATAACCTTTTGACTCCTGATTAAGAATATCTTGTTACTGATGATTTCATCGGGAATATTAATGCTGCTTTTATTTAGTATCACTGGATGATTATTAAGAGCTTTTGGATGCATTCAACGCAATCTTATTTTTGATCCTAATTTACAAAATTTCAAGGTATTTAATTGTGAATTCCGGATACAATTTCACCATAAAGTGGATGCCAAAACAAACTCATTATGGTTCTTCAATCAATGATCTGATCCCATCTGCCCAGATCTGGTACCCCCTTTCGGTAGGATGGCAGAAGTCGCCCATTATTTCTTTGGAAATCGTCCCGTCGGGTGAAACCATCTTCGGGCCGATATCCACAAAGGTGATTCTCTCCTCTCTGGCAAACCGATTCAGTTGTCGGTTAACTTCATTAATCAGTAGCCGGCGGGGATTGCCCGGCATCTGTTCTCGCGGAAAGAGTGCCATGAGGATAATTTTTGTCCCCGGAACCTTTGACCGAACCCTGAGGCAGATTGCCCGGATTCCTGCAACAATCTCCGCGGCGCTATTCATCCGGGCATTTGCCGTCTGACTTGTATTGTTTGTCCCGATGTCAATAATTACGGAACGTGGGTGGAGACCGTCAAGTTCTCCGTGGTCAAGGCGCCAGAGAACATTTTGAGTGCGGTCCCATCCGAAACCAAGATTTAAGACACGGTGAGGCCCAAAAGCCGAATCCCATGCTTTGGGACCATTCGGAATTCGTGGTTTCCCATCTTTGTTTTTTAATGCCGGCAGGCCCCCCCAGAAATGGGTAATGGAGTTTCCAATCAGAACAATTTCAGGATTAATGGAATCCCTGATATGCAACACTTCGGCATGGCGGTTCCACCAATCGTAACTATCTTCCTCGAGTTTTGATGCAGGTACCACTGCCGGATTTGATGAAATGGCGGTATCCAGCGATTTATCTCCCATTAAATCAGAGAGCAAAGGTTCCATTGCCTGAGCCCAGCGCTTAGCCCCCTCAGGACTCGGATGCAGCCAGTCGGGCATCATTTCATGATTGATCGATCCGTCCATATTCAGAAACACGTGGTTCACATCGCAATAGAATATATGGTGCCCGTCTGCAATCCGGGAAACGAGGTCTGAGGCCCGCTCGAGGATCGCGCGATGTGATGTGGGATTTGGCCCTCCGTAGCATCCCGGAAAACAGCGCATAACAATCACCTTTGAATCGGGACACTTTTCGCGCAGGAGTTTAACAATGGCTTCGATCCCCCCTGCAAGCTGACCCGCAGTATGCCGGGTGGGATAATTCTTTTCATCGACGTTGTTGGTGCCAATTTCCAATACGATCACCCTGGGCGATTGACCGTCGAGTTCACCGTTCTGAATATTCCAGAGCAGATTTTCGGTTCGGTATCCGGAGTAACCGAGGTTTATTGCTTTTCGTGGCATAAAAAACTGCTTCCAAACCGGCTGATATTCTGGTTTCTCAAAATTATTGGTAATTGAGTTTCCGATCATGATCAGATCAAATTTCTCTTTCGCACTAAGCACCAGTTTTTCTGCGTGGCGACTGGGGCTATATCCGGCAACAGGCAGTGCAGCAGGATTTGGGGCAGATGTTAGGATTTCATCTTTACTCAGCAAAAATATTTTAAGAGCTTCACCCAACTTAGAATCACCCATTGCCAACTCATTAACTTCAGCCCAAAGGCTGGCACTACCGGCAATCAAATTAAAGGTAGCCCGACCATCATAGCCGATCCATGTTTTTGTGTATTCCCGGGCGCTTCTTATCCATTCCCCATTCCCGCCTGCAGAAAAATTGCAAAGCAATCGTCCCTTTGGCCTTACCGGTGGCATTACTGCCGCATACACTGTTCCGGGGAGTGTTGCATCAAATTCTGACGGATCGATCAGGATCAGATCATCAGGCTGTTCGTCCAAATCCAGTTTCTGCACGATCCGTGCAGCAATCTTGCCACCTTCTAAAGTACCCATGATGGATATTCGATCTCCCTGTAATCCAAAGTTCCTGTAACTTGCCCGTAAAAGCCGGAATCCTTTCAGTGCATCGGAGAGCTCCTGGCCCGATGTCAGTGAATCCTTCGAGCAGGTATATTCCAGTTTCACTACATTGAATTGCAGGTTGTTCAAAAAACTGACCAATTTGCCCCCGTCGTTTGCCCGGTCGATCGGTTCGGCATGGCCACCCTGAATCAATAAAATTGTTCCCTGGGGAGTTTTCGATCCCGTACGTATCAAATGCAACCTGGCAGGAAGGGTTGCATGATCCCTTCTGATTCGACTATCCTTTAGAACCGGGTGCCCGCCAAGGGAAAAATAGTCAGCGCTTATCTTTTTTTGGGATTTGTCTGCGGGAGAATGACCCGAAGTGCTGGTTGACGCTACAAGCAATAATGCAGTTCCCAGCAGCAATTGAATGAATGAAGGCATCGGCTTAAATTTTTTAATGACTAAAAATGAGACATTCGGCAATCTATTAAAATCACAAATATTCAAGGTAAAAATATCAAAAAATTATGTTTATGAATAATATTTAAGGCAGAACCCGCCATAAAAGACCTAAGCTTTATAAAAAGTCCTAATATTGTACTGAAATTATGAATGATTCTTTTAAATATTTGGTCCATAATTCAGAAGATGAAGCGTGGGGGATGTACCTTAATGTTGCGGGGATTGCCAGCATTCCACTGGGAGCTGATTATCCGCCCAAGGGGCACCCGCGTGGATATAACTTCAACTGGGAAAACGGAAGAATTCTGCAGGAATATCAGCTTAACTACATTACCGAGGGTGAAGGTATTTTAGAAACTTCCGGCGGAGAATATGAAATTAAGGAGGGATCAGTAATCCTGATCCGGCCCAATCAATGGCACCGGTACAAACCGCTAAAAAACAGGGGTTGGAAAGAGCATTATATCGGATTTAACGGGAATTTTGCTCAAAATATATTCGAAGTGTTCCGGTTGTCCTCAGATGTGCCCATAATTCATATTGGATTTGAGGATACGATCCTGCATCTTCTTCAGGACATTTTTAATAGTATCCGGCTTGAAAAACCAGGTTATCAGCAAATATGTTCCGGATTAATCATCCAGATTCTGGGAATCATTGTGGGGATTCAGCGGAATATCAACTCCAGTAACAGTCGTGTGGATACCGTTATTCAGAAGGCCTGTTTAATTATTCGCGAAAGTCTGGACAAAAATCTGAATATTGAACAGATGGCAAAAGGGTTAAATGTGAGTTACTCACTTTTCAGGTCATCGTTTAAAAAATATACAGGGTTATCGCCAAATCAATACCACTTGTCCCTGCGCATTCAACACGCAATATATCTTCTGAATAATACAGATTTAAGCATAAAGGAGATCTCATTTAATCTTGGATTCTGCTCGATATTCTACTTCAGCAAGGTGTTTAAAGAGAAAACCGGCCAAAATCCTTCCTGCCTCAGGCAAAAGAGAAAAGAGTAGTATTTGTACTGATTCGTTATTGTGTTAAGATCAAGAAAGTCTTTTGTTAAGATTTAATATTGTAGTACTTTTGTCACCCGAATTGTACTGTAAATATCACAATTTAGCCAACATAAAAGTTATTATCTAACTCAGAATGTTTACAAAAATATCCCGTATTATTCTCAGAAACAGAGCTATAATTATCGTTCTGCTTTCACTTTTCACAGCCTACATGGCCTATGAGGCTCAAAGCGTTAAATTATCCTATGAAAATACAGCGCTGCTTGGAGCCAAAGACAGTGCAATGGTTGAATACAAAAAGTTCAAGGACCAGTATGGTGAGGATGGGACGGTGCTGATGCTCGGAATAAAAAATCCTGAAATCTTTAAGCTTGAGCAATTTAATGCCTGGTATGATCTCGGTAACGACATCCGTAAAATTGACGGGGTTGAGGATGTCATCAGCATGACAAGGGGGCTCAATCTCATCAAAAATGAGGCTACGCACCAATTCGATTATTTTCCGTTGGTTAAACACCGTCCGACTTCTCAACATGAGGTGGATAGCCTTAAAAATACCTTACTGGGACTTAAGTTTTATGAGGGGATGCTCTTCAACCGGAAAACCAACGCGGCGCTCATGGCCATAACCCTTAATAAAAACATATTGGTAGATCAGCGCAGAATAGCCCTGGTTGGCAATATTGTTAAAGCGGCCACAGCTTTTGAGCAAAAGAATAAAACAGAAGTCCATTATTCCGGGATGCCCTATATCCGGACCATCATGATGAAACAGGTAAAGCATGAGCTTTTTATTTTTATTCTGATGAGTATCGGGATATCAGCGCTCATTATGTATCTGTTTTTCAGATCTGTAAAGGTAGTTTTGAGCTCATTGCTGATTATTGCCATTAGCATTGTCTGGGTCCTGGGAACCACAGTTATGTTCAATTTTAAAATCACCATACTTACCGGGGTCATCCCGTCATTAATCATCATTATTGCGATTGAAAATTGTATTTACGTCCTCAATAAATATCACTGGGAATACCGCAGTCACGGAAACAAAATCAGGGCGCTGATCCGGGTTGTTCAACGGATCGGGTTTGCTTCACTGATGACAAATGCTGCAACGGCTTTGGGTTTTGCCGCTTTCATACTGATTCCTAACCAGATGCTCCGGGAATTCGGGATCATAACCGCTCTCAACATCATGCTGGAGTACCTGATTTGCATTACGCTGTTGCCAATAATATTCAGCTTCCTCGATCCCCCAACTCCGAAACATGTGAAGCACCTTGACAGCAATTTCTTCGGGGCAATTATTAATAAAATCGTCGACCTGATCAGCAATAAACGAAAACTCATCTATGGAATCGCAATCGGTCTTTTAGTGATTGGCGGTATGGGAATCAGCATGATGAAAACTTCGGGAAAGATCGTGGATGATTTTGAAACGGATGATCCGATATTTTTGGATTTGAAGTTCTTCGAACATAATTTCGGAGGGGTAATGCCATTTGAAATATCCATTGACACCAAAAAGAAAAATGGTGTATTTGTCGGCACAACGTTGGACAAGATTAATGAACTTCAGAAAATGGTCAACAGCCATCCTGAATTTTCGAAACCGCTCTCCATTGCAGAATTGTTTAAGTTTTCGAAACAAGCCTATTTTGGAGGTGACTCATCGATGTATTCCATGCCAAGCAACGTTGAAAAAGGTTTTATACTTGGGTATCTACCTAAAAATCAGAACGGTAAGAAAAACAATCTTCTTTATGCCTATCTCGACAGTACCAAGAGGTATACCCGCGTAAGTTACCAAATGGCCGATATCGGAACCCGGCATATGGATTCGCTCATGGCCAAGATTCATCCCCAGATTGACAGTATCTTTAGTCCTGCCAAATACAAGGTTACCGTTACAGGGAATAGTGTGGTTTATGCCCGTGGGACGAACTTTTTGATAACCAATCTTTTTGAAAGCGTATTAATTGCCATTCTGATGATTTCTCTCCTTATGGCCTTACTTTTCTCGTCATTCAGAATGATTCTGGTATCGATGATCCCCAATATTATTCCGTTATTAATTACTGCTGCAATCATGGGATTTGCCGGAATACCTATCAAGCCTTCAACGATCATTGTGTTCAGTATAGCGCTTGGAATATCGGTCGACAACGCCATTCAGTACCTCTCGCGATACCGGCATGAACTGAAGCTGACAAACGGAGCGATCAAACAATCAGCCATCAGCGCACTGCACGAAGCCGGTTTCAGTATGATTTATACCAGCATCGTGCTGGTTCTGGGATTCAGTGTCTTCATTGTCTCGAGCTTTGGCGGTACACAGGCTTTAGGAATCCTGATCTCAACTACCTTATTGATTGCCATGTTCTTTAATATCATGGTACTCCCGTCTCTGTTGTTATCCCTTGACAAGCGACTGACCAGCAAGGCATTCAATGAACCAATACTCGAGATTTATAACGATGAAGACCTGGATGATGAGTTTGATAATATTAATTCAGCAAATCCATTAGCTGAAACCAAGGATCTGAAAAAGTAACCACTGGTTTTTTTCGTGATAACGATATCCATATAATTGGATTCTGGTCCTCAACCAATTAAAAATAACCCCCGGTAAAAAGTGCTTTACCGGGGGTTATTTACTTTTCTGCCACTACCCTCATGGGAAATCACAGATTCTTCACAACAGTCAAAATGACAATTAAGTAATCGCTAAGATATGTGCTATTTAATATACTGATTTTCTCGTTTTTGACCCCTCTAAATCTCCCCAAAGGGGAGACTTTTGGCAAGTAATCGGTACGTTACTCCCCTCAATGGGAGGAGTTAGGGGAGATCAAAAGAGGAAACAAATAATTACGACATTAAATTGTTCTTAAAACTTATTTGGTTGTGCAGGAGATTTTAACTGGCCTGGTTTTCTGATTTGCTTCAACGCCTGCAATCACCTTGAGTATTTGTTCACCGGCTCCGATTTTGTATCCTGATGAGAACAGATAAACATTGCCGGCCTCATCACACACTAAAACGAGAGGCAGCTTATCTTTCAGGCCATCGCCGTAAATGGCTGAAATAGCCTTGAAAATATTCCCATCCTGATCAATACCACTTATCATCTTAGCGGGAAGGCTGTAGGTTTTCAGAACCCCGGCCTGGGCAGCTTTTTCAGCAGGCATGGCAAACACAAATTGGCCACCCCATTTGTTGAAATGATCAACATAAGGACCCAGATCGTTTAGAATATGTTTTGAAGGCTCCTGATCCGGATCGAGAAGGATCAGTACCGAATATTTTCCGGCCACAAGTAACGAGAGTCGCTCCACTTTTGAGTCACCGGTTTTTTCAAGGCTCAATTGATCAATATTCAGTTTTCCCGAGGGCTTGAGTTCTCCCGGCTGTTTGCGCAGTTCAATCGGCACAGTGGTCAGTTTTCCCTTCTCCACAGTGAAGAAAGTCAGGCTGCTTAAAACCGAGCCATCGGGAAGCCTGCTGCCCGTCACAAGTGCATAATGGCCAACCTCAAGCAGAATTGGATCCTTCGATTCAGTTAATATTTTTCCTTCCGGAAATTCGAGTGTCCGGTAAAATCCGTTTCTTAAAATTGCCATGGTGTAATGCAGCGCATACTGAGGTGGAACCGCATTCTTTTTATCGATAAGCTGAAGTCTCCCCTTTTCAGGTTGAATGATGGCTTCAGGGTCAAAACCTGCGCGGAGCCATTCCCCGTTTTTGGAATACTCGGGAAGCTGTGTTTCCTGATTCAGCCGTGCCGGAATTCCAAATGTACGGCATGCAGCAACAAAGAAAATATCCCTTGAAGTTGGGTCAGCCACTTTGAGGTTATAGACCCCTGCAGGAGAGATTGGGTTCCGGGAAAGCTTGTTGGCCTCAGCATCTATCCGGATATTTTCACGAATCCATTTGGTCAGAACGGAAATATCATTCCGCGATCCCTGTGCCATCTCCTTACTGAACGAATTGACCAGGAAGCTCCTCCACGGCGTCAATTTTTCGAGACCAATACGCGGAGAGAGGATATACCTGGTAAACTGTTCTTTCGAAGATCCTGCCTGCTGGCCCCCCGATTTTGCAACCTCAACCAGATGATCTGTCAGGATAGCCTCTGGCGTGTCACTGAAATCCTTGTCTGATATCTGAATGAGCAAATCAAGCAGGGTCGTTCTGTAGGATGAACCATTTTTTTCCAGGTATGAGGCGATCTGATCCCAGTTTCCATAACTTAACTTAAAGAATCGCGAGAGGGTATCAAACGGAAGGTTTGTCTTTTTTGCAAAACCCGAAATCCAGGCGGAATCCCTGAACGTTTTCTGGTAGGCTCCGCGGATCGAATTTTCGACCCCAAAACGGCGTGCATTTTCTTTGACAGCCTCCTCGGATACATTCGAAATAACTTTGGCTGCATGGGGTGGAATAAAGTCGAAGGTTTCGCTCTTATCGGCCGGAAAAGTCTGGTTGAGCACCAATTCCAGGGTATCTTTTTCAGGAACCGAGAATTTATGGTAAGCAAACTTCCCGTTACGGGATGCCCAGATGATCAGATCACCCATTCCGGTTGTCAGGCTGGTCACTCCGCTCCTGCTGGTGAAACTTGTGGCAATCGGGTAATATTCGGCGTAATTATAGAGCTGATATTCGACTTTAGCGCTGTCGGCACAGGTTCCGTCACTATTTTTAACCGAGATAGTTATCTTTTTTACGGTCGCATAGTTTGAAGTGAGGTTTAGTTCAGAAAACCGGTCAGTGGCAATCACAACATCTTCTTTTCCAAAGTAACGTCCGAAAGCGCGGGTATGGACCAGCATCGCACGACGGGAGGGTTCGCTGAACCAACCCATATTCAAATCAACATCGGGCTCACAGGCGCCCAGGTAGTTCCATTTCCCATCGATCCATACCTCTACCCAGGCATGATTATCGTCAGAATGAGCCCAACGCGGGGTGTAAACCTGACGGGCAGGAATTCCGGCGGTCCGCATTGCAGTAACTGTAAACGTGGATTCCTCCCCGCATCGTCCGAATGACTTTTTTATGGTACTCAGTGGGGCACTGGTCCGTGAGTCTGTACCCCGGTAATTCACCTTTTCATGACACCAGTGGTTAATTTCAAGGGCAGCTTCCTTCATCCCAAGCCCTTTAATCCGCTCTTTGATTTCCGGATACATCACCTCCCTGAAATTATCAAGATTTTCGTTGTTCACCCTAAGAGGAAGCACAAAATGGAGAAATTCCTCCTCGGGGATTGTTTTACCCCAAGGCATTTCCTCCTTAGCCAGAAGGCTTTGCTGCACATTTTTCAGAAAAAAATCGGATTTGTAATCCGCCAGATCACTTATTGGCATATAGGCATACAAAAATTCCATCGCAAGTTTTTCTGATTCAGGGAGTGGCTGATTGAAGATATCCCAGACAGGAACCAGACTTTTTGAGGTAAGCCCTTTCTGAACTATCAGCATGCGCTGAAAATCTGCAAGCCGTTGCGGATTTTGAATGAGGGTCACCTTGGGGAGACAGGAAACAAAGAGTGTCACCAGAAGGGTAATTAATACTATTTTATTTGCCATAAAAATAATGGTTAATGATTAATGGTTAATGCTTAATTATTTAATATTTTAACAAATTCAAACTATACCTAATCGCCTTAAATCCATTTATTATTTATAAAGAATAAAGGAAACCGGCTGGTAGGCATTTAGTGTTGCCTCAAACGAATGATCCAGGATCTTCATCGTGTTTCCAATCTTTTCACCTCTCAAATTGCAGGGTTGTACCTGTTTATAGCTGCTCTCCATTGGCAGGTAAACCATGCTTTTCGTATGGACTCCGTTTTGTTCCCAAAGCCGGATCAAATCACCGGCTCCATCCCTGTTCTTCCCGAATGCAGTCACCAGAATCCCTTTTGCAGATAAGGCAATCCCCTGCCCGGTAGCGGGAAGGTTTCCTGCCGTCCCGTTTGCTATAGCAGTCATCAGAGGATTCCGGATCTCTTCCGTAGGGGTAATAATGGATGCTTCATTGGAATACTGGTCAATACTCCAGATATAAAAACGGGCATTCCACGATCCTTCAACCCATTCCGTAAAATTAGTACTCCACTGGTTATTATACAAATTAAAGAAAACATTGCTTTTTTGAGGGACAAAGGCGGGTGAATAAGACCATAATCCCGGACGGTCGAGGCTGATTGCGGGAACATCAGGCGACATGATTCCAAATCCCTGGCTTTTTGAATCGATCACCGCCATTCCGGAATTCAGAAAACAATAATCGTGGTTGGAACCCCTGATAAAATCGGTTGCAGGATCCACAACAGCTCCCGGACGCCCGAGCTTAAACTGTGGCTTTTCAATATTGAACGGAAAACTGATCCAGCCACCTTCGGGCCAGGCATCAGCCGGTTTGCCATTAATGCTCCAGATAATTTCGACAATAGGTTTATTTTCAGTTAAGCTAAAGGTGATTGAATAGTGATGCGTTAAATCCGGGTCGCCATCAAAATGCATAACCGCGGAAACAGAAACAGAATCGTTCAAAAATTCAATATGTGCATTCTTACCCGATGTCCGATAATAGGGCTCGTTGGTCAGATTAATCCGTCCAAGTTCGGGATAAGCCCAGTTAAATCCACCTTTGATATAATCTTTGGCGTATTTGTCGGTTATTTCCTTGCTGAACCGTTCATAAACATATTGTCCAAAATGGAAATCTGAATTCGGGTTAACTGCTTCGCGTCCCGACTTTTTATCGATCAACGAGCTGACGGTTCCATTCTTCAGGTCAAAGACCAAACGGAAGAACTTGTTTTCAAGAACTCCGTTTTTCATGTTACACACCAGAGCCGGGGTATTCGATGGATGGTTATCATCGACCGGAACAAAGGCTGCATAACCCATTGCCGGGATATTATTCGCCTGAAAATGAAGGATATTATGATTTCTGAACACGGGAACAATTTCACCAGTGGCACTGTTCTTCAAACTCTTTTTAAGAGGTTGACTGGTCTGAATAGTCACCAGATCACTACGTTTCCAGGGCAATGGATTATAAACCACGATGCGCTCGCCGGCAATATTTACCGAACCCGCCAGCCCTTTAATTTCGCGACTAAGTACCGGATCGACCAATTTTGCTGCCAGGCTGATATGGTTTGATTTCTCCTTCCAGGAATATTCAATAGGCTCATAATAACCCTTTGCCCTGAGATTCTCAAATTCATCGCTGTAGGCCCAGTATCCTGCAAAACCGTGACTCATAGCCATCCCGAATGAATGTTCATCCCAGAGATGAATCTGCTCCATGGCATCATCCACGATCGGAGCAATCCGTTTTTCCGTCTGGCTCCCCCAAATGCCGGTCAGTGTATTTAATGCCTCGAGGTTTGCCACCGATTTACTTATAATCCTCCCTGCTTTAACCTCCCGGGGCATCGACATATAGCCATGAATCCAGGTATCGGGCATATCACCTCTGACTACCGGCAAATCCGGATGTTCTTTTATCAGGGTAGAATAAAAATCACCCATGCTGCCTGTCCGGACTTTCGCTCCCGGATTTTGCTTTTCGACATCCTTAATCGCATCCTTATATTCCTGGAAAGTTGGAACACCCGTATTGTCATTGGTCATCACAATGGCAAGCCAGGTGTGGAAAGGCCATTCTTTGGGAGGCGCAGCACTTGTTCCATAATAGGGACCGTAATACATGGTCATAATCCTCGATTTATCGGGACCTTCCCACCAGAACAGCAAGGGAACCTCTGGTGACATTGAAGCGGCGTTGCATCCAATGTGCAGGAATTTAATCCCCGCATTGGCCAGCATGGTTGGAAGTATCCAGGAATGACTTGGGACATCGGTTTGTTTGGCATCGATCGGTAAGGGCAATCCTGCATCCCTGTTGATTTTTGAGGAATATGAAAGGGCCCTGACCAAAGGTTCCGGATCGAGTGCCTCAGTCTCGAAACTTAACGGCATTGCCTGAACAATCAGCTTTCCCTCGCGGATTGCCTGTTCGATCCTGGGTTTTACCTCTGGCTCCGATTTAGTGAGCATCTGTGTCAAAGGCCACCCCGAAATTGTCCATTTGAACTGTTGATCCTTTGGAAATTCTTTCGACTTTTCAATCATATCCAATGCCCCGGTAATGGTGGCATGTGAATAATTATAGACTACATTATCTGCCCAGTCGGTGTATCCGATATCAAAATGGGTTTTGAACACGACAATTACCTCGTTTACTTTTGATTGAGCATTGGTTGGAATGGTAAAACAAAAGGTCATCAAGGAAATATATACAAGTGTCAATAGAATTTTCATCGGATTAATTTAATTTAGGATTGATGGAGAAACAGTGAATTATTTAGCCCACTCTTCAAACATGGTGATTGCAGTATACAAGACGCCCGCTTCTCCCCTGAAGGTACCGGAACCACGTGGCTTGTTATCCACCGAATACCATTCATAGAACCCGTTGTTATCTTTTACCCGTTTGACCATTGGAATCATTTGCTCATAAGCCTCTGCAACGAACCCATTTTTGATCAGTTGCTGAATCATCCGACCTCCAAACCAGGTCCAGTCGCCACCATTCTGGTAGCTGTATTCCGGATTCATGATCTTGTTGGCAAAAAAGCCTTTCGGATAAGGGGGATAAAGAGTCAATCCAATTGAACCCGCCCCTGCCAGCTTTACCCGTTTAATCATCTCTTCAACAGAAGTTTTTATCTCCGTTTTGCTTAGCAGCCCCGCTTCGATGGCAATGGCAGTTCCTCCAAAGTAGTATATTTTATTTTCGTCAAAATCTTTTGGGAAGGGAGAACCCTTTTCAAGGTAAATGTGTGGAATGAATTTCTGATTTTGTACGTCCCACAAATATTTCCGGCAGTTTTGGGCAATACTGTTTCTGATTTTCTCCCATTTGACTTTCGAATCAGGCAATATCTCCATCAGGTCATTAAGGGCAATCAGAAACATCGCATTGTCATAAATATCAATGGCGGGATGGGTATTTGCATCGAGATCGACGCCCCAGCCATGCTCGGGCTGCACATCTCCCCAATCGGCAGTGGTGGCGCCGACAACGAGGCCATACTGCTTATTAAACCGCTGATTCATAATAAATTCAGCAGCCCATTGCAACCGGTCACTGACTTTTTTATCCCCTGCCATCTCCTCCAGGATAGTACGGTCACCCGTTAGCCGGATATATTTGTATACCGCCTGGATCAACGAGCTCTCCTGATCAGTTTCAACGGTATTCTTATGTCCGGCATACCGTGGTTCAAGTTTGGAATAGTAGAAATCATATTTCCCCTGTCCCACTTGCCCAATTGGGGTAAATCCATCCAGGATATTGCCGTCGTCCCCCTGCATCCGGAAAAAGACCAGCAGGTTTTCCTTCAGCGTCGCTTTATCATTGACCTGGGCAGCAAGCTGAATAAAGGTGTTGTAATCGCGAATCCATACCTCACGATACCCATCACCGGCATTAAATCCGGCTTTCATCACCTGAAGCGCTTTTGCCTTGACAAAAGGGAAACAGAGGTCGTTTTTAATCTTCGTCTTTAATTCAGTCGATTTGCGTTCATCCTGATTCGTGCAGGAACCTAAATGGAACAAAAACAACAGTGCGAACCCATAGATACTTGTCTTCATATTAGTCCATTTTTACCGAATAATTTTTCACATTCCATCCCTCTGCCTCAATCCACAAAGGGTACGAACCAATTTCTGAAAGTTTGGAGCAATCCACCCTGATTTCCCTGCTTTCACCGGGAAAGAGGGTAACATAATTATCCGAGAAAAAAGCCGGAAGAGCAAGTTCTCCCCCTTTTCCCTTTAAGACTTTCAGCCTTACAAAAAATGCCGTTTCGCTTCCGGTATTACGGATCAGCAACGATTTTTCCCCTTCGAGATTGGTCTTCCATTCACTTTGGAGGGTTGTTTGCTTCAATTCGTTCAGCTTTTCATAACTCTTTCCGGGTTTCGACAGCCAATAAAAATTTTCATCTTTAAGCAGGTTATCCTTATCGGTCAACTTCAATCTTAAAAAATAAACCGCCTGATTCGGATCCGGTGTTTTAATCTTTTTGAGAACAGAAACCTTATTCGCCACAGTCGAAGTCTTGTACTGATCTTTTGACAGGATATTTCCATGAATATCAAATAATTCCGATGAAATAGTCAGATCTTTAAGGTCGAAGAAGGTATTATTGACCAGGCAAACAGACGAATCTTTGAGGTTTAACTGCAGATGAAGTGGCTTTGCTCCATGTTGATATCCATAGAAACCGCCATTCTGTTCAAGGAAAACATCATAAAATTGTCCGCGCAGTGCCGTCCACGGGTTTTGGTTTTTCCACACCAGCATTCCTGAATAGGTTGTCCACATACCGGCATTAAAACCTTCCTGTAAAGCCCTGTATTGCTCATAATTAACCAGCTGAGCTTTTTTACAGAAATCAGCTATACCATCAGCTTTACCATACTGATCGATATAATTCTCATAGGAAATATATTTATGATAGCTCCATGTGGGGTTTTCTGCATGTTTTAATGGAATCACAAGGTCTTTCTCCTCCATTATTTTTCGCATGGTTTCCACGTTGGGGACTCCCACCGATCCCAATTCCGGATTAAAAGGGAAAGAGGTGTCCGTAAAGAAATTAAGCGGATTCTGAATATTGTAAGGCCCGTCGCCATTTCCCCCTAAGCTGTTTTTTGCCAGGTCTGTCGAGGTAGATTGTTCCAGGTAATAACGAGTCGCGTCGTATTCCGGAAAAACCTCTTTGGCAAGTTTTTTGGCGATATCAGCAGGAGGTGGGTATTCATTACCTCCGCACCACAGGTAAAGGCTCGGATGATTTCGCAACATTCTGACCTGATCGATAACGGTCGTGATGAATAGTGAGTGATTGTCCGGATAGGCACGGCGCCGCTCCTGACTCTCCTTCTTCATGGGGTCAAACCACCTGCCATTGCAATCGCCCGAGATATAAAGATCCTGCCAAACCATGATCCCATATTTATCGCAGGCATCATAAAATTCAGGACGTTCGGTCATGGAGCCACCCCAGACGCGGATCATGTTCATATTCATTTCGGCATGCATCCTCACATCGGTGTCGTAACGTTGAGCAGATAATCGCAGGAGTGCATCCGAGGCGATCCAGTTCCCCCCTTTAATAAAAATATCCTGACCATTTATGGTGAAAATCCGGGCATTCAGCTTATTGTCAAAACGTGATCCGGTTTCCCGGATGCCAAAGGGGACGCTTTCAACATCCGATAAAACACCCTTATCACCGGCAAATGAAAATTCAATTTTATATAAGGGGTGGTCTCCTACACCGTTAGGCCACCAAAGTAATGGATTTTCAATTTTGATCTCCGGCAGGGCAACCGTAATTTTTCTGCCCGCAGGAATGGTTACCATTTTGGATACCTCCACCTTTCCGCAGCGGGCGGTAAGTTTGCCGTTTTGAATCAAATCGGTACTGTTAAACAGATCAGCTGAGACCGAAACCATTGCAGGGGCCTGTTTGCCGCCGGGAACTCTTTTCCCGGGTACTTTAGTCTGGACAGACGGATCAAGCAGATCAACGGGACCGGTTGTTTCGAGCGCTACTTCATCCCATATCCCGGTATTTCGGTCCCTGATCGGGCAAATCCAATCCCAGCCTGCAGTGAATTGCATGGCTACCGATCGTGCAATCACTCCGTCGCCACCCTGGCCGTTGGGAGCGCCAACAGGATCAGGTGGATGAACCAGCACAGCCAGCCGGTTTATCCCTTTTTCAAGATAGGGCGTGATCAGATATTTCTCCCTCAGATACATCCCCTCATGGGTATCGGGATTAATCTTCTTTCCGTTGAGAAACATTTCGGCAGAATAATTTATACCGCGAAACTTCAGCCAAACCTGTTCCCCATCCTTTATTTCGGGCAACTTAAATTCGTCGTAAAACCAATAGGTATAATAATCAGCTCCGGTTTGAAAAATATCGGGAATCAGCTCATTATTCATCCCGAAAAACATATCGGGAACTTTTTGGTTATGCATTAAGGTTGTGAGTACTGTTCCCGGGACAACCGCATCCATCCAGTCATAGAATTTAAAATCCTTACCGGAGATAACTGTTCCATCGGCAACAATTTCGACTGCCTTCTTAGCTTTCCAGCCGGAATTAAGTTTAATCATTTCATGTTGTGCAAAGACTTGAAATGATATGGCCCAGAGCGCCAAAATAGAGAAACTTTTAGTTTTCATAAGGTTTAATAAATTTTATGACAAAACCTCTAAACAGTTTAAAATTGAAATTTAAACAGTCGGTTATTTAAAAATAGTTTAATCTTATTATTCATCAATTATTTAATATTCGCAGATTCATCACTCATACTGGGAGGTGGAATATTGACTCCCCAGGTTTTATTCGGCTGATCCCCCATTTCAAAAAGAAGGGTACCTCCGTCGGTAAGCTTTTGACGTTCTATCCAGCAATTGGTGATCTTTTGATGATTGAAGGTCACAGACTGAATGTATGTATTCTTTGCCGAATTCTTGATGGCCTGAATGGTCAGTACTTTCCCGCTATAATATTTCGGATTGAGCTGAATCGTTACGCGGTCAAACTGCGGACTGCCAAACTGGAACGTTGGATTTATGGAGGTATGCCCCTGGACATCGAAAATGCCCAATGCAGCCATCACATACCAGGCGCCCAGCTGCCCCTGATCCTCATCCTGGCCGACACCATAACCGCGTAAAGGTTCGGCGCCATAAAACTGATCACAAATGGCCCGGGTCCATTTCTGGGTAAGCCAGGGTTGTCCGCTGTAATTGAACAGCCACGAATCGTGCAAACAGGGTTGGTTTCCGTGGTTATAGACCAATTCAATTCCCGAGAAGCTTTCAACATCACTGGAACTGCCGCCAAACAGGGTTTTCTGAGAAGTGTCAAACACATGTTCCAGTCTTCTGTTGAATTCTTCTTTTCCCATCAATTGAATCAGACCTGCCACATCATGAGGAACATACCACGTATATTGAAATGCATTGCCCTCCTGGAAACCAATCCATGCTTTCATCGGATTAAAATCCGGAATAAACGTACCATCAATCAATTTGGGCCTGATAAACTTTGTTTCAGGATCGAAAAGATTGCGGTAATAACCGGCTTGTCTGATCAACATTTCATAATCCTGCTGATGTCCCAATTCTTTGGCCAGCTGAGCCACCGCATAGGAGCTGTAGGAATATTCCAGTGTATGGGAACTTCCGAAATTAAATTTCCATCCGTTCGAAAACAGGGTATCCCGGGAAGGGACATATCCGTTTTTCACGAAATAATTCAAATCGAATTTCCCGTTTCCAAGGTTACGTCCATGATAATCCACCTCATTTTTAAGAGCAGCTTCGTAACCGGTTTTTACATCAAAGTCGCGGATTCTGCAGTTGTATGCAGAGGCAATCATTAATCCCTGGTAATTGGTCTGAACGCCATTGGTATACACACCGGCAGCTTCACCGTCGTGCAGCCAGCCGCGTGTTTTATAAAAATCAATATTCGACTGAACATACTCTTTAAAATATTCAGGATAGACCAGCGCCCAAAGCTGGCTCAGGTTCCAGAAGCCGCCCCAGATCCCGTCGGTATTGTAATGGTGATATTTTGGCTTACCCTTTTCATCCAGTGGTATTTGCCCTATCCCCCTGTCAACCAGTGGATACTGTCCGTTAATATCGCTGGAAATACCACGCCCCAGCAAAGCATGGTACAATCCGGTATAAAACTTTACGCGGCTGAGGCTGTCACCCCCTTCGGCCTTAATACGTCCGAGCTTCTGATTCCAGATCAGTTGGGCCGTTTTGTGAACGTCATCGAATGATTTTCCTTCCGATTCGGCTTCAAGGTTGAGTCGCGCATTTTGAATTGAAGTATAACTCAGGCCGGTCCGGATCAGGAGCTTTTCATTTTGAGCCATATTAAAGGTCAAAAAAAGTCCATTGCCAACTCCTTTGGTGGAAGATGCCCCAATTTGTTGAATGGAATCTTTGAATGAGCCTGTTTCCACAGGTTGCTTGCTGAGCTTGGCGACAAAATACATCATCACCCGTTTCCCGGGATCCCCAAATTTTACATATTCGGGATAAGTCTCAACGTAACCCTCAACTTCATTGCCGTTTACAACCTGAGCAAAGGCATCGGTCACGTCGCTGCTCTCCCCCTGTTTATGCCCGATATCGATAATCAGATGGGCCTGAGTCGTTTCAGGAAAGGTGTACCGATGGAAACCTACCCGTTCGGTAGCGGTTAACTCAGCTTTGACTCCATAATCCTTCAAAAGAACCGTGTAGTAACCCGGCTCGGCATGTTCGCTTTTTTTGTCAAAACGGGAGCGATAACCACCTTCGGGGCGCTCCTGTTTGCCGGGAATCGTCTTCAACTCGCCAACAGTGGGCATAAATACCACACCACCGATCTGGAATTCATGAAAATGACCAAATCCTTCGATAGAGGTATGACGGTCATCGTAACCACACGGATCCCAACTCCCCGGACTACCTGCCGCATTGGTATGGGGTGCAAGTTTAGCCATTCCGAAAGGCAAAGCGGCGGGGGTATAAAAGAACCAGCGACCGTGAACGGAACCAATCTGCGGATCGACATAAGCCGATGGATTAAAAGGTAGCTTTGGATTGGTGAATGAAACCAGTAATCCGGACACGATAAACACTGCCAAAATCCGGAATCCGTAAAATCTCATGAAAGGCATGGTTTATATTTTTTGATTTATGACATCTGAGGCAACAGCAGTTTCACCTTTTCGAAATAGGTTTCATCAACAAGAACAGCACTTCCAATCATTGCGGCTGTCTCTCTTAATTCGGAAACAGCAACACGAATGTCAGCACCCTGAGATTTGAGGTAACCATTCAGGCTTTCACCGAAAAGTGGAAAAGCATAAGAGATATTTCCTCCGATCACTAAAACCTCAACACCAAACTTAACCATCCACGGGCAGAGGAAAATTCCCAGTTGGGTGCCAAAATCCTCGAAAAGCGATTTTGCTGTTGAATCAGTTTCTGCAAGCCTGGCCATCTCCTTTACCCCTTTTAGCTGGGTTCCCGTTATTTCAGAATAACGGTTCAAAAATCCCCGGGTTGAGAAGAAATCATCGGCATTCCCCTCCTGAAAAGGGAGATACCAGACGCAACCCATATCAGGAACCTCATCCCCTGAAACAACAGGCAACCGGTCGCACAGGAAGGCCGAACCAAAGCCTGTTCCCAGAGTTATCGCCATTGAACGCTTTGAGCCGTTCGCCTTTCCGATCCAATCTTCACCGATGGCAAAGGCTGTGGCATCGTTGATAAACCGGATCGGAAAATCAACGGGAAGGTTCATTTTCTTCCTCAGTGCATCCGGAACATTCAGTCCAAAAATATTTTCATATTTCTTATTATTTCCTTTGAACATCGCTATTCCGTTGGCATAATCAAACGGACCCGGCATCGCAAAACCGATCCCGCTCACATTTTCAAAACCAACCTTGTCGATTGTTGACTGGATGGTCTTGCTCCAAACATCGACAATCTCTTCAGCACTCCCCTGATTATCGAGATCGCTTTCAGAAAATGTTTCAGACAAATACTTCTTCTCTTCGATATTACACGCGGCACAACTTACATGACTGCCACCCACATCAACACCAATTGCGATTGAACCCATTTTTATTTTTTTATGAATCGTGAATCGTTTTAAAAATCAATATAGCCAATACATAGGCCCAATTATATCGTAGAGGCAAGGCCGTAACTTGTCTCTGCGGTTGAATTATTATTTCGCGATATTGGTGATATGCAAAACAACCGCATACTTTGATGGTACATTATTAACCAATGATTCAGGAACTGATACTTTAAATCCCAGTCCATTCGATTTCCATTTCAGGGAACTTCCTTTCTTCCCAAGTATGGTAATTTTGGCCCCCTTTTCCGGAACAAAACCCTTTACCTGAATCTCCGAAGGGAGATTTTCATTCTCCTTAAGCAGGTAAATAACATTAACTGAGCCCTCTTTCCCTTTTGTAAAGCGTAGCTGTCCATCAACATAAGGTGCGATTGGACGGGTATTATATATCGCTTCGCCATTCACCGTTAACCATTCACCCATTTCCTTTAACCGGACATAGGCTTCATCATACCAGGTGCCGTCCGGGCCCGGACCAATATTCAGCAAAAGGTTTCCCCCCTTGGCAACGATATCTGTAAGCATATGGATCATATCGCGTGTTGGCCTCATCTTTGCATTAAACGAGTACGACCAGCCACCGCCAAGAATAATACACGATTCCCAGGGATAGGGCAACAATTTATCGGGAACGGTATTTTCAGGGGTGAGGTAATTCTGGTTCTTTCCGGGAACGGCCCTGTCTACCACTATTGCTTCGGGTTGTTTTGCCCGTATTTCATCGACCAGTTCGTCCATTTTGATGTCCTGATCAAAACGTTTCTTAATGCTGTAACCACGCACGTGTGGCCTCTCGCCTGCAGGACCGCTTTTCTGAACCCAGCCGCCATCAAACCAGAGCAGGTCAATCTTTCCATAGTTGGAACAAAGCTCCATCACCTGGTTATGGGTGAATTTTACAAAATTATTCCACCTATCGGGGTACTTAGCCGGATCATAATTAACATTCCGGTCAAGCGGAGGGAAATGGGACCACCAATAATCGGGTGTGTGCCAGTCGGGTTTGGAAAAATAAGCACCAACCCATAAACCCTCGTTACGAAAGGCATTAAATATCTCTTTGGTTACATCGGCCCGGGGATTGGTATGAAACGGACAATCCTTACCCGTGATCTTATAATCGGTATACTTGCTGTCGAACATGCAGAAACCATCGTGGTGTTTGGTGGTAAAGACGACATATTTCATTCCGGCCCCCCTGGCCGCTTTTGCCCATTTTTCCGGATCGAATTTTATTGGATTGAAGGTTTTGCCCAGATTTTCGTAGTGTTTCTTGTAGGCAAAGTAGTCCTTCACGGTATCCGGCACACACCAC